>Ga0334722_10000043_pt1 | contig 182988 bp, 163 predicted proteins | sample C3_bottom_MG_FD_207210 | JGI IMG/M metagenome (GOLD analysis project Ga0334722, IMG submission 207210) | Sediment microbial communities from Yellowstone Lake, YNP, Wyoming, USA - C3_bottom | ecosystem: Environmental > Aquatic > Freshwater > Lake > Sediment | place: USA: Wyoming | collected... | reverse complement strand
TTGCCAAATCAACCCCAACGCGGATAAGCTTCATGGTGGACTCCTTCTCTCCGTTGACTGGTGGACTACACTTCCAGTCTGGCACTTCGATGCCGTTTAGGTGAGGAGGGGTCCATCCCATTGGTTGCCGCGCAGAGCGCGCAATGATCGCGCAGCGACATTGGTAGACTTGCGGGAATACGTCGAACTGCAGCGATAGAACTTGCGCGGACGGCGTCCCGTCCGCGCGGATTGCCAATTGCACGCGGATGAAAAGCACATCCGCACGCAATCGGCGGTCTTTGACAAAACCCCGCGCAATTTGCCAGCAGGATGCGACAGGATTTCCGCTGCGGTATGGATCTAAGGCTGGGCTAAACGCCGCAGCGCGGCGGCGTCGGTGATGCGGATCTGCTCGCGGCCGAGGGCGACCCAGCCGCGGTCCTGGAAATTGGCGAGCAGCCGGCTCACCATCTCGCGCACGCTGCCGAGTTCGTCGGCCAGGCCCTGGTGCGTGGTGCGCACCAGTTCGCCCTTGCCCAACAACAGCGCGGCGAGGCGCTGATCCAGCTTGTGGAAGGTCACTGCCTCGACCAGGCTCATCAGGTCGGCGAGGCGCTCGGAGAACAGGCTGAACACATAGTCGCGAAACGGCTTGTGCTCGGCGAGCAACTGGTGGAACAGCGCCGGCGGCAGGGCGAGCAGGGTCACGGCGGTTTCGGCGATGCCGGTGGCAGCGTAAGCCGTTCCGCCGAGCAGACAGCTGCTGGAGAGCAGGCAGCTTTCCCCCGGGGTGATACGGTAGAGTTGGACCTCGCGGCCGTTGGGCGCGGACTTGACCACGCGCACGCTGCCTTCGAGCAGCATAGGGAAGCCGGTGCAGGGGCTCGCCGCTTCGAACAGGATGCTGCCCTCCGGCGCCTGCCGGGTCGCGGCGCCGCGCACGATTTCGTCCACCGTCGCCGCGGGCAGCTGCTGGAACACCGGAAACAGCTGTAGCAGCCTGGCCTTCATCTCGGGGCTGTTCATGCCCTCTCCTCCGCCATCAGTTGCGCCGCCATTTGCTCAATAGAGGCAGGATCCAGCTTCGACGGCGTTAGCGTCCGCGCCTGTGCCAGGTGGACGAAATTCTTCAACGTGGCGCGACGGTAGGCGGGGTCGTAGTGATTGACCAGCAGTTCAGCGACCAGGTCGTCCCAGCGCTGTTCTTCGACCTGCTGTGTCCACAACGCAAGGGTTTCTTTGCTGTGCAGGCCCGCGAGGCAGTCGAGCTTGGCCTTGAGATCGCGCGGGTCGCCGAGAAAATGGCCGTACTCGCCGACGAGAAAGGCGACGCGCTCCGCCAGCGGCGCTTCGATCAGCACGCAGGGGCTGTCGCGCATGCGTAGGAGCAGGGCTTCGGGCACCTGCAGCTGGCCGATCTTCCTGCTTTCGGCCTCCACGTACACCACTCGGCCCGGATCGAATTTGCGCAACGCGTCCCACACCAGGCTGTCGAACATCTTCTGCGCCGGCTGCGCCGCGTCGGGCAGATTGCCCAGCACCGAGCCGCGGTGACTGGCCAGCGCCTCCAGATCGAGCACCTGCGCGCCCGCCGCGGCCAGCGCCTGCAGCAGGCGGCTCTTGGCGCTGCCGGTGGCGCCGCAGACCACGCGGTAGCGGTATTTCTGCGGCAGTTCGGCCAATTGCGCCAGAATCTCGCGGCGGTAGGCGCGATAGCCGCCTTCGAGCTGGGCCGCGTGCCAGCCGATTTCGGACAGGATGTGGGCCATGGCGCCGCTGCGCTTGCCGCCGCGCCAGCAATACACCAGCGGGCGCCACTGCCTGCCGTGCGTGGCGAACGTATCCTCGATATGGCGCGCGATGTTTTTCGCCACCAGCGCGGCGCCGCGCTTCTTGGCATCGAACGGAGAAATCTGCTTGTACAGGGTGCCGATCGCTGCGCGCTCGGCGTCGTCGAGCACCGGGCAGTTGATCGCGCCGGGCGCGTGGTCCTCGGCGAATTCAGCCGGCGAGCGCACGTCGATGACCTCGTCAAACTCGGCCAGCTGTGCTACGGTCACGACGTTAGGAAATTTCACGGATGTTCCATATGCGCCGCATCGAATATCGATGCGGCTGCCCGAGTATCAACCGCAAGTTTACACGCAAACACCCCAAGCCAACCGAGTGCCGCCGTCATGAACGAACCAGCAGCCGTCCCGTTTCGCCTTACGCAGTTCTCCCACGGCGGCGGCTGCGGCTGCAAGATCGCGCCCGGGATACTCACCGAACTGCTCGCGGCCACGCCGATGCGCGTTCTGCCGAAGGACCTGCTGGTGGGCACCGAATCCAGCGACGACGCCGCGGTGTACCGCTTGAACGCCACGCAGGCGCTGGTCGCGACCACCGATTTTTTCACCCCCATCGTCGACGATCCCTATGATTTCGGCCGCATCGCCGCGGCCAACGCGCTGTCCGACATCTACGCCATGGGGGGGCGGCCGTTCATGGCGCTCGCTATCGTCGGCATGCCGCTGGACAAGCTGCCGGTCGAGGTGATCCAGAAAATCCTCGCCGGCGGCGAGTCGGTCTGCGCTGCCGCCGGCATACCCATCGCCGGCGGGCATTCGATCGACGTGCTCGAGCCGATCTACGGCCTCGTGGGCCTGGGCCTGGTGCATCCGGACCGGGTCAAGCGCAACGACCGCGCAGAAGCGGGGGATGTGCTGATCCTGGGCAAGCCGCTGGGCGTGGGCATCCTCTCGGCCGCGCTGAAAAAAGGCGCGCTTTCGGCCGCGGGCTACGCGCAGATGATCGCCGCCACGACCCAACTCAATACGCCGGGCACGGCGCTGGGGGAATTGCCGGGCGTGCATGCGATGACGGACGTCACCGGCTTCGGCCTCGCCGGGCACCTGCTGGAAATCTGCCGCGGGTCGAAACTCGGCGCCAGCGTGCGCTTTGCCGATCTGCCCGTGTTCGAAGAAGCGCTGCACTGGGCGCGGCAGGGCACGGTGACCGGCGCGACCGAGCGCAACTGGCAGGGCTACGGCAGCGAGGTGCGCCTGCCGGCTGGCGCGCCCGACTGGCAGCGCGCCCTCATCACCGATCCGCAGACCAGCGGCGGCCTGCTCGTCGCCTGTTCGGCCGATACTGAAGCCCAGGTGCTGGCGGAATTCAGGAAGCAGGGCTTCTCTGCGGCCTGCCGTATCGGGCAGATGGTGGCGGGGCAGGGCATCAGCCTGGAATGAGGTCGGTGCGCCGGGGGCAAGCCCTGGAGGCTACGCAGTCAGCGCGCCGTCCTCAGGCGTACACATAGCCCTCGAACAGGCGCCGTGCGGTGCGGTAGAAGGAACCGCGCGCGACTTGCCACGATCCGTCGCTGCAGTTCGCCTCGGCGCCCACGGTGAGCACGCCCGAAGGCATCGCGAGACGCAGCGTTTCGCCCGCCTCGCGTCGCGCAGCCTGCCAGACGATGCTGCCTTCTATGCGCGCCGCAACCGCCGCGCAAAGCGACGCGGTCAGCGGCAGCGCGCGATGCGGCTGGCCGTTCGAGATCATGCGCACGGTGAGGTCGGCCGCGGCCGCGGCGAGGCGCTCGCCCGAGAGCGTCGGCGCGTCCTGCGGCGGGGACACGAAGCCGATGAACGGCACCGCCGTGCGGGCGCGCGCCGCCTCCAGGTTGGGCGCGATCCCCATCGCCACCGAAGCGTGCAGGCGGATCGCGGCGAGCTTCTCCAGCAGCGCCGCATTGCGTTCGAGTTCGTCGGGCATCTCGGTGCCGCGCAAGCCGAGCGTCGCGGCGGCGAGGAACACACAGGCGTTGGCCGCGTCCACCATGGACACTTCGATCCGGCCCAGCCCCGGTATGTCGAGCACCTCCGCCACGTTGCCGCTGGGCAAGAGCCTGCCCGTCGTCGCGCCGCCGGGCTCGAGAAAATCCAGCCGGATCGGCGCGCCCGTGCCGGCAACCCCCGGTATCGCGAGTTCGCCCCCGACCAGGGCGCGGCCGCCGCTTACGCCGAAGGTGGAATGAATGATCTTGCGCGTGTTGGTGTTGAAAATGCGCACCGTGGCGTCGCCGTCTGCGGCCGAAACCAGGCCTTCCTCGAGCGCAAACGGGCCGACGGCGGAGGACATGTTGCCGCAGTTGCTGCCGTAGTCGACCCGTGCTTCCTTGATCTGCACCTGGGCGAAGGTATAGTCGATGTCGGCGTCGGCACGCTGCGAGGGCGCGATCACGCACACCTTGGACAGCGAAGAAACGCCGCCGCCCATGCCGTCGAGCTGCCTGCCATGCGGGTCGGGGCTGCCCATGGCAGCGAGGAAAATCCCGTCCCACTCCTGGCGCGCCGCGGGCAGGTCGCGGGCATGGAACAGGATCGCCTTGCTGGTGCCGCCGCGCATGAACACCGCGGGAAATTTGCGTTGGGTCATAGGGTCCGGCTCACTTCAACAGGGGCCGCAGCGCTGTCCATACGTTCTCCAGCAGCAGGGGTTGCGCTGCCGCGGTCGGGTGCAGGTCGTCCGCCTGAAACAGCTCGCGCCGGTCCGCCATGCCCTCGAGCAGGAAGGGCAGGAGGGCGGTCTTGTATTTGCGTGCGAGCTCGACATAGACTTGCGCGAACTGCTGCGTATAGGCCGCGCCGTAATTGGGCGGCATCTGCATGCCGACGAGCAGCACCCGGGCCTTGGCGCGCTGGCTCGCGACCACGATCTTGGCCAGATTGGCGCGCATCTGCCCGGGCGGCAGGCCGCGCAGGCCGTCATTCGCGCCCAGTGCGACGATGATCACCCGGGGCTTGTGCGCCGCGAGCGCCTCGGCGATGCGTGCCGCGCCGCCGCTCGTGGTTTCGCCGCTGATGCTGGCGTTGCGCACGGTATAATCCATCCCTTCATGCTTCAGACGCGCCTGCAGCAGGCTGGCCCAGCCCGCATCCGTGCTCAAGCCATAGGCGGCAGACAGGCTGTCGCCGTAGACCAGGACGGTGCCGCCGGCCCAGGCCGCGAGCGGCAGGTACATCAACGACGCCAACCAGGTGATCAATAATTTTCGCAGCATGACTCAACCCATCGACAAACTCATGGTAACAGCGGCCGGCCTGTCCAAAGTCGTGCCCAGCGGCGCGAGCCAGCTCGTCATTCTGCACGAGATCGATCTCTCGGTCATGGCGGGCGAGGCGGTGGCCATCGTCGGCGCATCGGGTTCGGGCAAGTCCACGCTGCTGGGTCTGCTCGCCGGACTGGATACGCCCAGCGCGGGCAGCGTGCACCTCGCCGGCGTCGATCTGTTCGCGCTGGGCGAAGACGGTCGCGCGGCACTGCGCGCGAAGCTGCTCGGTTTCGTGTTCCAGTCGTTTCAGCTGCTGCCGGCGCTGAACGCGCTGGAGAACGTGATGCTGCCGCTGGAACTGGCCGGGCGCGGCGATGCGGCCGGGCGCGCGTCGGCCATGTTGGAGCGCGTCGGCCTGGGCGCGCGCCTCGGCCACTATCCGAAACACCTCTCCGGCGGCGAGCAGCAGCGCGTCGCGCTGGCGCGCGCTTTCGTGATCGAGCCCAAGCTGCTGCTGGCGGACGAGCCCACCGGCAACCTCGACGCCGACACCGGCGCCGCCGTTATCGATCTGATGTTTGCGCTCAATGCCGCGGCCGGCACCACCCTGGTGCTGGTGACCCACGACGACGCGATCGCGCGCCGCTGCCAGCGCCAGGTGCGCCTCCATGGCGGGCGCGTAGTCGCATGATGAACATGGTTGGATACGGTGTATCGAATGCTGTCACTGTCGCGTGCCATCAGCGCTCTTGCGCGCTGCGCGCGCCAACCGTAGTTTTGGTACGGATGAAAAGCGCATCCGTACCAAAACTACGGTTATTGGTAAAAGCAACAGCGTCTTGGGCTTGCTCTTATACAAGATCGTCGTTTGCGCGCGAATGCGCTTTTCATCCGCGCGCAAGCGACGATCCGCGCGGACGGGTCGCCGTCCGCGCCAGTTCGAACGCTATCGCCCGCGAATTGTGTCAATACTAGATTCGTGACCATTAGCTTCTCCCTGCCGCTGAAAATGCTGTTGCGCGACTGGCGCGCCGGGGAATTGCGCGTGCTCGCGCTGGCCCTGGTGCTCGCGGTCGCCAGCGTCACCAGCGTCGCTTTTTTCGCCGACCGCGTATGGCAGGCGCTGACACGCGAGGCGAACCAGATGCTGGGTGCCGACGTGCTGCTGGTGTCCGATCATCCGTTCGCGCCGGAACTGCGCGCGGAGGCCGTGCAGCGCGGCCTTGCGCGTGCCGACGGCGTGAGCTTCGTCAGCATGGCGCGCGCTGGCGCTGCGACCCAGCTCGCCGGGGTCAAGGCGGTGAGCACGGACTATCCCCTGCGCGGCCGCTTGCGCATCGCGCCGCGCCTGAATGCCGAGGATGCCGAGACCCGTGCCATCCCGCCGCCGGGAACCGTGTGGCTGGACGAGCGGCTCTCCGCCGCGCTGGGCGTCGAACCGGGGCAGAGTATCGAACTTGGCAACGCGCACTTCACCGTGGGCGCGGTGCTGACGCTCGAGCCCGATCGCGGCCTGAGTTTCATGAATATCGCGCCGCGCCTGTTGATGCGCACGGACGAGCTCGCCGCCACCGGCCTGATGCAAACCGGCAGCCGTGCGCACTATCAGCTCTACGTCGCCGGCGAGCGCGCCGCCACCGAGGCCTATGCGGCCTGGGCCAAGGCGAGGCTGGGTCCGGGGCAGCGTATCGAGAGCCTGGGCAATGCCCGCCCCGAGCTGCGCGCGGGACTGGACCGTGCGCAGCAATTCCTCGGGCTCTCCGCCATGCTCGCGGTCATTCTCGCAGCCGTCGCCATCGCGCTGTCGACGCGGCGCTATACCCAGCGCCATCTGGACGGCTATGCCGTGATGCGCTGCTTCGGCGCCCTGCAGGGCCGGCTGTTCGCCTTGTTCGGCTGGGAGTTCGTGCTCCTGGGCCTGGCGGCCTGCGCCGTCGGCTGCGTGCTCGGCTACGCCGGTCAGGCGGTGATTGCGTTGTGGCTGACCGAGTTGATCGCCGCGTCGCTGCCGCAGCCTGGGTTCTATCCGGTGGTGCAGGGATTTGCCGCCGGCCTGCTGCTGCTGCTCGGCTTCGCGCTGCCGCCGCTGCTGCAGCTGAAGAACGTGCCCGCGATCCGCGTCATCCGGCGCGAAGTCGGTCCGCCGCGGCAAAGCGCGCTGGCCGGTTACGCGCTGGGGCTGGCCGCGCTGGCCGCCTTGCTGCTGTGGCAGGCGGGCGAAGTCAAGCTCGGCGCCACCGTGTTCGGTGGCTTCGCCGCGGCCTTCCTCGCGTTCTGGCTGGCGAGCCTGGGCGCTTTGCGCCTGCTGGCCGCTTTGGGCCGCGCCGGCAGCCTCTCCTGGCGCTACGGCCTCGCCAATCTGCGCCGGCGCAGCCGCGCCAATGCGGTGCAGATCGTCGCGCTTGCGCTAGGCCTCACGGTGCTGCTGCTGCTGACCTTCATTCGCGGCGACCTGCTCGAAGCCTGGCGCACCAAGCTGCCGCAGGATGCGCCCAATCGTTTCGTGGTCAACATCCAGCCAGAGCAGGTGCGGCCGCTGGCGCAGGCGCTCGCGCAAATGGGCGTCGCGGCGCCGACCAGCTATCCGATGGTGCGGGCGCGGCTGACCGCGATCAACGGCCGCGCGGTCGCTGCGGCCGACTTTACCGATGAGCGCGCCAAGCGCCAGATTGACCGCGAGTTCAACCTGAGTTTCATGCGGACCATTCCGCCCGGCAATCAGATTACCGGCGGGCGCTGGTTTACGCGCGAAGATTTTGCGCAAGGCTCGGTCTCGGTCGAGACCTGGATCGCCGAGCGCCTGGGGATCAAGCTCGGCGACGCCTTGAGCTTCTCGGGCGGCGGCGCCAGCGTCACCGTGCCGGTGTCGAGCGTGCGCAAGCTCGACTGGGACTCGATGCGGCCGAATTTCTTTTTCGTCACCACGCCCGGGGCACTGGAGAAGTTTCCGGCAAGCTACATGAGCACCTTCCGCCTGGCGGGGGCCGATCCGGGGTTCAGCACCCGCCTGACCCAGGCGTTTCCCAACCTCACGGTGATCGACGTCAGCGCGGTGATGCGCCAGGTGAACGGCGTGCTCGACCAGGTGATACGCGCGGTGGAATTCGTGTTCCTGTTCGCGCTGGTCGCGGGGGTGCTGGTGCTGTACGCGGCGCTGCTCTCGACTCAGGATGAGCGCCTGCAGGAGGCGGCGCTGATGCGCGCGCTCGGCGCGAGCCGCGCCCAGGTGGCCGGGGCGCAGCGCGCCGAATTCCTCGCGCTCGGTTTAGTGGCTGGCGTGCTCGCCTCGGCCGGCGCGAGCGCCATCGGCTATGTGCTCGCCGAGCGCGTGCTCCAGTTTCCCTGGCAATTCAACGCCGACATCTGGATCGTCGGCCCCGCCGCGGGGCTGGCCTGCGTCGCGCTCAACGCCTGGCTGGGCGCGCGCGCCGCGCTGAATCATCCGCCGATGCTGGCGTTGCGCGAAGCCGGCTGAGAGCCGGATTGACGCGCTACGGAAAACAAGGGGCACGCTGTCCCCTCGTTTCCAAGCGCGCATCCCGGCCGGACGCGCGGTTTCTGCAGCCCCGGCCTAGGACTGCAGTTCAGCCCACTGCGGCAATTTTGGGCTGGGCGTCATGAAACTGCGCTTCTTCGGTGGATCCTGACAGGGCGGTGGTCGAAGACTGCCGGCCCTGGACGACCTGGGTCAAGGTGTCGAAATAACCGGTGCCGACCTCGCGCTGGTGGCGCGTCGCCGTATAGCCCAGTTTCTCGGCGGCAAACTCTGCGTCCTGCAGGCGCACGTAGGCGCTCATCTGTTCGTGCGCATAGCCGGAGGCCAGCTCGAACATGCCGTAGTTGAGCGCGTGGAAACCGGCGAGCGTGACGAACTGGAACTTGTAGCCCATCGCGCCGAGTTCGCGCTGGAACTTCGCTATCGTCGCGGTGTCGAGGTTCTTGCGCCAGTTGAACGACGGTGAGCAGTTGTAGGCGAGCATCTTGTTGGGATGAACTTTGCGGATCGCCTCGGCGTACTTCCTGGCAAAGGCGAGGTCGGGTGTCCCGGTCTCGCACCAGATCAGGTCCGCGTACGGCGCATAAGCGAGACCGCGCGACACCGCCTGATCGAAGCCCGCCCGCACGCGGTAATAGCCTTCGGCCGTGCGCTCGCCGGTGATGAACGGCTTGTCGTTTTCGTCGACGTCGCTGGTGACCAGCGTCGCGGCTTCGGAGTCGGTGCGCGCCAGCAGCACGGTGGGCACGCCCATGACGTCCGCCGCCAGCCGCGCCGCGCAAAGCTTCTGCACCGCTTCCTGCGTGGGCACGAGCACTTTTCCGCCCATGTGGCCGCATTTCTTGACCGAGGCCAGCTGGTCCTCGAAGTGCACGCCCGCCGCGCCGGCCTCGATCATCGCCTTCATCAGTTCGTGTGCGTTCAGCACGCCGCCGAAACCGGACTCCGCGTCGGCGACGATAGGCGCATACCAGTCGACCGAATCGTCGCCTTCGGCGTGATGCAACTGGTCGGCGCGCATCAGCGCGTTGTTGATCCGGCGCACCACGCTCGGGACGCTCGACACCGAGTACAGCGACTGGTCGGGATACATCTGGCAGGAGTCGTTTCCGTCCGCCGCGACTTGCCAGCCCGAGAGGTAGATCGCCTTCAATCCCGCCTTTACCTGCTGCATCGCCTGATTGCCGGTCAGCGCGCCCAGCGTGTTGACGAACGGCGTGTCGCTAAGCAGGCGCCACAGTTTTTCGGCGCCGCGGTGGGCCAGGGTGTGTTCGATGGCCAAGGTGCCGCGCAGACGGAACACGTCGTCGGCGCTATAGCTGCGTTTGACGTCGCGCCAGCGGGGGTTCTCGTCCCAGTCTTCCTTGATGGCCATCGCTTCGGCATGCATGCGTTCGGTCTTGATCATGTCAATCTCCTTGGGAATCGAAGTAGGTGAGTGCACCGTAATCCAGGCGGTGTGTGAAATCCACATAATAAAAGTTGACAGTGTTAAGTTCACACACTTAAGCTGGCGCGACTTCACAGGGTGATTCTTACGGGACGGACGAAACATGGAAGGCATCGTCAGGAACAACCACTTTCTCGGGACCAAACTGCGCGCGCTGCGCAAGGAGCACCGGATCACGCTCGACGATCTGTCCGCGCGCTGCGCCCAGATCGACCCGCAGTCCGCGCCGTCGGTGTCTTACCTCAGCATGATAGAAGGCGGACGCCGCAGCCCGTCGCAGGAGGTGCTTGCGCTGATCGCGGGCGTGTTCCAGCGCAAGCCCGCGTGGTTTCTCGACCAGAACGCGGAGTTCGTTCCGGCGAGCCGCGAACAGGCGGCGGGCGGCGCGGCGGGGATTCCTTTCGAGCCGTCTTTTCTGTTCTCCAAGAGTCTGCTGCAGGCCGCGATTCCCGAGCTCTTGTCACAGACGGGTACCACCGGACGCCAGTTCGCGCATCTACTGATACGCGCGCATCAGGAAACCTCGCGCAACGAGTTTCCAGACCTGGAGCGCGCCGCCGAAAAAGTGGGCAAACGGGCGTTTCCGCTCAAGGTGGACGATCTGCTGGCGCTGTGCAAACGCCACGGCCTGGAGATACGCTGGTTCGAACGCAAGCCGGTGCTGGCGCGCGACAACGACCAGGGCGTGCGCAGCATGGTGCGGTCTTTTTTCGACGCGCCCGGCACCGTCTATCTGAACCAGGCTTTGCAGTCGGACGCGGCTCGCCTGAAGTTCGATCTGGCCTCCCACATCGGGCATAAGGTGCTGCACGGGGGAGACGGGCTGAAATCACCCCATGCCACGGGCGGGGTAATCGGCGAAAGCCCGGACAGCGGTTCGGCTTTTCATGCCGGCATCGAGGCGAGGGATGTGCTGCTCGCGTGGCGGGACTTCGAATGCAGCTTTTTCGCCGGTGCGCTGCTCTGTCCGAAAGTGCCGTTTCGGCGCTTTCTGATCAGAGAACGGTATCGGATCGAGGCGAGGCAGGCGCTGGAACTCACCCCGGCTGTCGTCATGCGGCGCATGACCAAGGTGTCGCCCTACCCGTACTGGCATTTCTTTGACGCTTCCGCGCCGGGGCACCTGCGCGCCGTCTATCGCGGCAACGGCATACCGCTGCCCTGGGGCAACATGACGCAGGCCACCGACCCCTGCCCGCATTGGGCCGTGTTCCGCATGTTCGGCAACACCAAGAGCGACTCGCATTCGCAGATTTCCGTGCTCAGGGAAAACGACCGGTGGCAGCTCTACTGTTGCCACACCCTTCGCACCCGCGATATGGCGGGGACGCCGCACGTGCTGTCGGTAGGCATAGACCTGGAACCCGCGCTGTGCTCGAACGCAGCCGACGGGGCGCAGATCGTGGACAGCATAGGCGAAGACTGCCTGCGCAGCGGCGGCCAGGCGAAAATAGGCCGCGCTGCGGCAGAGGCGATACGCGCAGTCGCCAATATTCTGAGCATCGCCTGGGTCGAGGAGGCGTTGAAGCAGCCTGCGCGCATCATCTGCCCCCGCTGCTCGCGCTGTCCGTGCCAGGGGGGGTGCAAAGTGGCGCCGGCGACGCGCGCGCGCGACATTACCGACGTCAAGCGCGAAATTCTCGCTGCAAGAAAATAGCGACTCCCGTTTGTTAACGCTTGACGGCGGCGGGCAGAACCGGCGTGTCGGTTTCGCGCAGCAGGCGCTTGAGCAGCTTGCCGTTGGCGTTGCGCGGCAGCGGCTGTTCGACGAAGGTGATGAAGTCCGGCAGCTTGTAGTCGGCTAGATGCTGCGCGCAATAGGCGCGCAGCGCTTGGGCGGTGCAGGCCGGATCGGAGCGGAACACGAAGGCGTGCGTTTTTTCCCCGAGCACCGGATCGGGACGCGAGACCAGCGCCGCCTCCACCACCGCCGGATGCAGCGACAGCACGCTCTCGACTTCGGCGCAGTACACCTTGTAGCCGCCGCGGTTGATCAGATCCTTCTTTCTGTCGAGTATGCGCACGTAACCGTCGGCGTCGATAGCACCGATGTCGCCCGATCGCCAGTAGCCGCCGCAAAACTCGCGCCGAGTGGCTGCGGCGTCGTCCCAGTAGCCCGGCACCACCATCGGGCCGGCGATCCAGAGTTCGCCCGATGTGCCAGTCGGGACTTCGCGCTCGTCCTCGTCCATCACGCGCAGCTCGCCGCAGGGCACGACCACGCCGACGCTGTCCATGTGGGCGGCCTGTTCGCCCAGCGGCATGCTGGTGGTCGGGGAAGTGGTTTCGGTGGCGCCGTAGGCGTTGACCAGAGTGAGGCGCGGCAGTTTTTGCGCCAGTGCAAGAATGGTGCTCTCGGGCATGGGCGCGCCGCCGAATCCGCCCACGCGCCAGCGGGCGAGGTCGTAGCGCTCGAAATCCGGTTCGCGCAGGCACAGATTGTAGATGGCCGGCACGACCAGGGTGTAGCTCATGCGCTCGCGGCTCGCCAGTTCGAGAAAAGCTCTGGCCTTGAATTCGCGCAGCATGAGTACGCAGCCGCCCACGCGCAGCATGGTCAGGATGATGGCCACCAGGCCGGTGACATGGCTCGCCGGCACCGCGAGCAGGGCGCGCTCCTGGCTGCCGAATTCCAGGCAATGCTCGAAGTGCAGCGCCGAATGGATCAGGTTCAGGTGGGTCAGCATCGCGCCCTTGGGATGCCCCGTGGTGCCTGAGGTATAGAGTATGACCGCGGTCTCGTTTTCGTCAGCCTCGGCCGGGGCAGGGGCTGGCGCGCCGGATTCGAGCAAATCCGAAAACGGTCGCACCGCGGGCGCGCTGCCGCTCGCTGCGCCGCCCACCGCATAACGCAGCGTCAGCTGCGGCAGCGCTTCGGGGAGTGGAATCCGCCCGGACAGATCGGCGTCGAACACCAGCGCACGCGCCTTGCACTGGTTAAGGACATAGGCGAGCTCGGGTGTCTGCTCGCGCACGTTGATCGGCACCGCGATCGCGCCCAGATGGAACGCGGCCAGCAGGGCGAACACGAATTCGGGCTCGTTGGCGCAGAGGATGGCGACGCGGTCGCCTGAGCGCACGCCCTCGCGCGCGAGGCCGGCGGCCACGCGCGCGACCGTGCCCGCGAGTTCGGCATAGCTGATGCGCCGCTCGGCGCATACCAGCGCTTCGTCGCCTGCGTGCCGCGACACGGCCTGCGCAAACAGCGCGTTCAGTTGCGCCGGCCGGTCCTCGAAGCAGTGCATGGTGCGGCCCCAATGGGTCTCTTCGCGCAGGCGCGGCAAGCGCGCGGCAGGCCGGTGCGCTGCTTTCTTTCGTTGAGGCATGCAGTATTTTACCGTGCTCTTAAGCAGAGCCTATATCAGGATGAGGGAAAAGGGTTTTTCGTTCGTGCCCGGTCTGCCAAGAACTTGCGCGCTGCGCGCGCCAACCGTGATGTTCGTACGGATAGAAAGCATCCGTACGAACATCACGGTTATGGGTAGGAACAGGGGATGCGTTGGGTTCTATCCAAGATCGTCGATGGCATGCGGATAGCTTCATCATCCGCGTGCCATCGACGGTCCGGACGGACGGATTTATCGTCCGTGCAAGGTTTTGGCAGCGCATTTTGCAACGGCCTCTTACGCTATACTTTGCCCCATGCTGGAACTCCTCGTCGCTCTGTGCGTTTTGCTGCTCCTCGTCGCCGGCTGGCTCGCCTGGCGCGTGGCCGCGGTGAGCCGCAACGTGGAGCAATTGCCCGCGGGCATGGCGCAGGGTCTGGAAGAAAAGCACCGCGCCATGCTCACCGACCTGCATGGCGGGCTGGCGCAGCAGGGCGATCGGCTGGGCACGAACTTCAGCGAGTCCTCGGAGCGCCTGCGCGGCACCCTGGCCGAAGAACTCAAGCAGACGCGCGACACGCTGCACGCGCTCAAGCTGAATTTGTCCGAGAACCTGGGGCAGAGCCGCGAAGCCATGATCACCCAGCTCGCTGCGACCACCGAGCAATTGAACACCAAGATCGACCAGCGCCTGGAGCAGATATCCGGCAAGGTGAGCGAGCGCCTGGACGAGGGCTTCAAGAAAACCAACGAGACCTTCGTCAACGTGATGCAGCGCCTCGCCACCATCGACGAGGCGCAGAAGAAAATCGACAGCCTCACCGGCAGCGTGATCAGCCTGCAGGAACTGCTCGGCGACAAAAAATCGCGCGGCGCGTTCGGCGAGGTGCAGCTCGAGGCGCTGGTGCGCAACGTCATGCCCCCCGGCGGGTTCGAGCTGCAGTACACGCTGTCCAACGGCACGCGCGCCGATTGCGTGCTCAAGCTGCCCGAACCCACGGGCCTCGTCGCGGTCGATTCGAAGTTCCCGCTGGAGAACTATCACCGCATGTTCGAGGCCGGCTTGAACGAAGTGGACCGCAGCCTGGCGCAAAAAGCGTTCCGCGCCGACATCAAGAAGCACGTCGATGCGATCGCCTCGAAATACATCATCGCCAATGAGACTTCGGATGGCGCGGTGATGTTCGTGCCGGCCGAGGCGGTGTTCGCCGAGATCCACGCCTATCACGGCGAGGTGGTGGACTACGCCAACGCGAGGCGCGTGTGGATCGTTTCGCCGACCACCTTGATGGCGGTCCTGAACACTGCGCGGGCGGTGCTGAAGGACGTGGAGACCCGCAAGCAGATCCACGTGATCAAGGAGTCGCTCGCGCGCCTTGCGGTCGAATTCGGCCGTTTCGACGAGCGCATGAAAAAACTCGCCGACCACATCCGCCAGGCCAACGACGACGTGGAGAAGATTCAGGTCACGGGCGGCAAGATCAGCCAGCAGTTCCAGCGCATCGAAGCCGCCGAGATCGACGACAAGCCGGCTGCGGACAATGTGGTGCGGCTCGCGGAGGAACGCAAGACTTAACCGGATTGCCGCAAGGCGAATCGGCTGGAGAGGTAATGCCAGAGCGGTTTTTCAGGCGATCTATCTGGTGGGAACCAGCGGGGAAAATCGATTGCACGCCAGATTTTGGTACGGATATGAAGCGCATCGGTACCAAAATGACGGTTACGCACAAAAGCAACAACGCCCAGGGATGGCTTCTCGTCCGCGCAACTAGCGCAACTCTGCAATAGACAAGGTGGTGTTATTTAAGTCGCCACGTCTAGCTTGCGCTACGTTTAGCCGCGCGCTCCATCCGCACCGCGCAAACCTTGAACTCGGGAATGCGCGCGGTCGGGTCGTAGGCCGGGTTGGTAAGCACGTTGGCCGCGGCCTCCCAGAAATGAAACGGTATGAACAGAACGCCCGCTTCGACTCTGTTTCCCACCTTTACCGGAAGCTCGATCGAGCCGCGGCGCGAAGTTACTTTCACGCGGTCTCCGTCGCTTACCTTGATGTTCTTCGCATCGGCGCCGTTTACCTCGACGAAAGGCCCCGAGACCAGGCCGTGCAGCCCCTTGCTGCGCCGGGTCATCGTCCCCGTGTGGTAGTGCTCCAGCATGCGGCCTGTGGTCAGCACGATAGGGTACTCGGCATCGACCTCTTCTGCCGCCGGCTGGTACTCGACCGGATGGAACTGCCCCAGGCCGCGCGTGAAGGTTTTGCGGTGCAGGATCGGCGTTCCCGGGTGGTCTTCGGTTGGGCAGGGCCAGCAGAGCTGCTCGCCCGCCTCGAGCCGCGCGTGCGAAATTCCCGCGTACTGCGGCGTGAGCGCTCGCATCTCGGCGTCCACTGCCGCGCTCGACGCATAGTGCATCGGGTAGCCGACGGCCGTGGCGATGTCGCAGATGATCTCCCAGTCGCGGCGCGCCTGCCCGGGCGCCGGCACCACCGGCCGCGTCAGTTGCACGCGGCGCTCGGTATTGGCGTAGGTCCCGTCGCGCTCGGCATATGAACTGGCCGGCAGTACGACGTGCGCAAGCTTCGCGGTCTCGGTCAGAAAAATATCCTGGACCACGAGGAAATCGAGTTGCTCCAGCGCCTTCACCACGTGGGTGGAGTCCGCGTCGGAGAGCACGGGGTTCTCGCCCATGATGTACATCGCCTTGATCTTGCCCTCGAGGACCGAAGGGAACATCTGCGTCACCATCTGGCCTGTCCGGTCCGGGAGCTTGGTACCCCAAGCCTGTTCAAACTTGGCGCGCGCGGCGGGATCGGCGACCTTCTGATAGCCCGAATACACGTCCGGCAACGCACCCATGTCGCAGGAGCCCTGCACGTTGTTTTGTCCACGCAAGGGGTTGACGCCGGTGCCGGGCCGGCCGATCTGCCCGGTCAGCATGGCAAGGTTCGCCAGCGACCGGACGTTGTCGACGCCGGTCGTGTGCTGGGTGATGCCCATCGAGTACACGATGGAGGCGCGTTCCGCCGTGGCGTAAAGGCGCGCCGCCTCGACGATCTGTCCGGCCGCGACTCCGGTAAGCTCGGCCACCCGCTCTGGCGTATACCAGGCCACGCATTTCTCGACTGCGGCGAAACCTTCGGTGCGCGACGCGATGAATTCCGGTTTCGCCAGTCCGTCGCGGATGATGACGTGCATGAGCCCGTTGATCCAGGCCACGTCCGTTCCAGGCTTTTGCCGCGCCCAGACCGCCGCGATCTGGCTCAACTGGATCTGGCGCGGGTCGAACAGCACGAGCTTGGCGCCGCGCGCGACCGCCTCGCGGATTTTGAGCCCGATGATCGGGTGGTTTTCGGTGGTGTTCGAGCCGGTCACGAGGATGACGTCGGCCAGCAGAAAATCGTCGATGGGGTTGGTCATCGCCCCCGAGCCGAACGACAGCGCCAGCCCGGCGACCGTGGAGGCGTGGCACAGGCGCGCGCAGTGGTCCACGTTGTTGGTGCCCATGGCCGCGCGCACGAATTTCTGAAACACGTAGTTGTCTTCGTTGGTCACCTTGGCCGAAGCCAGGCCGGCGAACGCGTCGCCCCGGTGTTTCTTGAACTCGCGCGCGATGACGCCAAGCGCCTCGTCCCAGCTGGCTTCGCGAAAACCGTCGGCGCTGCGGATCAGCGGAGTTCTGAGGCGCTCGGGGCTGGAGACGAATTCGAACGACCCGAACCGTCCTTTGACGCACAGGCGCCCGCGCGACACCGGGGCGTCGTGGTCGCCGCGCGCGCTCACGACCGTATCGCCGCGAGCGCCGAGCATGATGCGGCAACCGGTGCCGCAGTAGGGGCATACGGTGGATACCTCGCGCTCCGGGCTCAGGTAATTGCGCGTAGTGAGCGCGCCGGTGGGGCAGCGCTCCACGCACTCGCCGCAGGACTCGCAGATGGAGTCCCGGATCGGCCCTGCGCCGAAAGGTTCGACCGCGCTGGCGTAGCCGCGCTTCACCAGGTCGATGGCGCCGAGGTGCTGCACCTCGGCGCAGGCGCGCACGCACAAACCGCACAGGATGCACTTGTTCATGTCGATGGCGTAGCACGGGTTCGAGTTGTCAACCTTCGCCACGCGGTGCATCGGCCGCAGCACGCGCTCGCGCACACCCAGGTATTCGGCCGCCGCCTGCAAGCCGCAGGCGCCGCATTGCGCACAGGTGAGACAATCCAGCGGGTGATCGGCGAGCAGCAACTGCATGGTCCAGCGGCGCACCTCCAGCAGTTCGGGGTCCTCGGTAGTGACCCTCATGCCCTCCGTGGCCGGCGTGGTGCAAGCTGTTGGCAGTCCGCGCAGGCCATCGACCTTGACTATGCACAAGCGGCAACCGCCGTAGGGATCGAGGTCGGGATCGTCGCACAACGTGGGGACGTAGACCTCGGCGCTGCGGCAGGCGTCGAGCACGGTCTTGCCCGGTCCAACCTGGACCGGTCGGCCGTTGATGGTCAGATTCAGCATACTCATTCTTCTTCCCGCGAAACGATCGTCTTGCCGAAATCGCAGCGCAGGCAACGGGCCGCCTCGCGACGGGCATTGGTAGCGCCGAGCGTCAGTTCCACCTCGTCAAAACTCTCGCGTCGCCGGATCGGGATCAGCTTGCGCACCTCGCGGCGCGGCGCAGTTGACGGCGCCGCTGCGGGGTCGAACGGCGTGTCGAGCGAGCGCGGCGCGTTCCACGGGAAGTGGATCGTCTTGCCCGGGTGCAGGAAATGCTCGATCGCCTCGGCCGCCCGCCGTCCGTGGGCGATTGCCTCCACCGCCGTCGCAGGACCGAGCACGGCATCGCCGCCGGCGAAGACGCCGGGGAGTTCGGTCGCGAGCGAGAACAGATCGACATTGACCGTTCCACGTTTCGACACCGGCGGCCCGCCGGTCGGAACCAGCGGTTTCTGACCGATCGCGCGGATGATGTGCGCCGCCGGGATTTCGATGAAGTCACCCTCTATCGGCACCGGCCGCCTGCGGCCGCTGTCGTCGAAGTCCGCGAGACGCATCCGCTGCAGCTTGAGCGCGGCGGCGGCCTTGCGCCCATTCTGGATCACCTCGACCGGCGCGAGGAGGAATTCGAACTTCACCCCTTCCTCCAGTGCCTCCTCGATCTCTTCCGGCTGCACCGGCATTTCCTCGCGCGTTCGGCGATATACGACCGTAACCTGCCCTGCGCCCAGGCGCAGCGCGGTGCGGGCCGCATCGATCGCGGTGTTACCGCCGCCCACCACCACCGCGTCCCCGCTCAAGCGATCGATGTCTCCCAGCGTCACCTTCTTGAGGAATTCGATCCCCGACGCGACGCCGCGCGCTTCCTCGCCCGCAATGCCCATGGTCACGTCCGACCAGGCGCCGCTGCCGACGAACACCGCGTCGAAATCCTTGCGCAGGCGGGCGATGGAGGTTTTCTTCCCGACGGCGGCGCCGCACACAATCTTTACGCCGATGTCCGTGATGCGCCGGATATCGCGCGCGAGTTCATCGCTCGGGAGCCGATAGGACGGAATGCCGTAGCGCAGCATCCCGCCGGGTTCTGGCATCGCCTCGAACACCGTTACCTCATGGCCGAGCCGCCGCAGGAAATAGGCCGCGGTGAGCCCCGCCGGGCCAGCACCTACGACCGCGGTACGCCGCCGTTCCTCCGGCGGCCGCTCCATCACCGGCACGCTGATCTGCGGCGACGAATCGACCATGAAGCGCTTCACTGCGCGTATCGCCACCGGCGCATCCACCGCCTCGCGCCGGCAGCTCTGCTCGCACGGATGCGGGCAGACGCGCGCGCATACCGACGGGAACGGATTGCGGTCCATGTGGCTGCGCAGCGCCTCGGCGCTGCGGCCTTGCGCCACCAGGGAGAGGTAAGCCGGAATGTCCACCTCGCTCGGACAACGGTTGGAACAGGTGGCGACGAACAACGGCTGGCACACACCGGCCGGACAGCGCTTCTCGCGCACGTGCGCCAGGTATTCATCGCGGAAATACTTGATCGTCGTGAGCACCGGGTTCGGCGCGGTCTGGCCGAGGCCGCACAGCGACCCCTTTTGAATTGCCGCGCCGAGCGATTCGAGCTGCTGGATGCTCTTCTCAGTACCGCGGCCTTCGCAAATATCATCGAGGATCAGCTTCATTTGGCGCGTTCCGAGACGGCACGGAACGCATTTGCCGCACGACTCGTTCTGCGTGAACGTGACGAAGTAGCGCGCAAGATCGACCATGCAGGTCGTGTCGTCCATGACGACGAGGCCGCCCGAGCCCATGATGGACCCGGCTTGCGCCAGCGATTCGTAGTCGATCGGCAGGTGCATCAATTCCGCCGGGATGCAGCCGCCGGAAGGACCGCCGGTCTGCGCCGCCTTGAACCGCCCACCGCCAGCGATCCCGCCGCCGATCCCGTACACCACATCGCGCAGCGCCATGCCCATCGGGACCTCGATCAGGCCGGGACGGCTCACCTTGCCCGTAATGGCGAAGGTCTTGGTGCCGCGGCTCTTCTCGGTGCCGTAAGCGGCGAACCAGTCCGCACCCTCGCGCAGGATGCCGGGCAGATTGGCGAAGGTCTCGACGTTATTGATATTGGTGGGCTGGCCGAACAGGCCCTTGACCGCGGGGAAGGGCGGGCGTGCCATCGGCATGCCGCGGCGCCCTTCGATGCTGGCGATGAGCGCGGTCTCCTCGCCGCAAACGAACGCCCCCGCACCCTCCTTGATCACCAAGTCGAACGCGAACCCCGTACCGAGGATGTTGTCGCCCAGCAGCGACAGCGCGCGCATCTGCGCCATTGCGCCGCGCAGACGCTCGATCGCGAGGGGATACTCCGCGCGGATATAGATGTAGCCGTGATTTGCGCCGATGGCGTAGGCGGCAATGCACATGCCCTCGAGCACGGCGTGCGGATCGCCCTCAAGCACCGCCCGATCCATGAACGCGCCGGGGTCGCCCTCGTCCGCATTGCAAATCAGATACTTTTCCGATCCGGGCGAGGCGCGGCAGAATTTCCACTTCTGCGCCGTCGGGAACCCGCCGCCGCCGCGGCCGCGCAGCCCCGAACGCAAGACTTCGTCGATCACGTCCTCGGGTCGCATTGCCAGCGCACGCCGCAGGCCCACGTAACCGGCGCGCGCGAGGTAATGGTCGACCTGCGTCGGGTCGATGAGGCCGCAGTTGCGCAGCGCGATCCGCACCTGGTGCTTCAGGAACGGGTGATCGAACAGCCGGGGAATGCCGGGGACCTCCTCGTCGCCGAACGTCCCCAGCGCGAGGTGCGCGGGCGGGGTCCCCTTCACAAGGTGTTCACCTAATATCGTGCGCACCATGGACGTTGTCACGCCGGTGTAGCACACTCGCGGCGAGCCCGGGACTTCGATATCGACCAAGGGCTCGGCGAAACACATGCCGATGCATCCGACCGGGACCACCTCCGCATCGACCTTGAGGCGGCGCAATTCGCGCCGGATTTCCTCGGTCACCGCACCAGCCCCCGCGGCAAGACCACAGGTGGCGCTGCCGATGTGGATAATCGGTCGCTTGCCCGAGTGCAACCGGTCCCACGCTGACCTTGCGCTCTCGACCGCGGCGTCAAAACTCAGCTTTGCCTGCTCCATGGTCAGCCCTTCGCTTTGGCAGCGCGCGCCTGACGCGCACCCTTGCCGGCCTGGTCTATTTCCACCTTGAGCGACGCCGCGCTGACGCGGCCGCTGACCTTGCCGTCGATCACCACCACCGGCGCGAGCGCGCACGCCCCGAAACAGGCGACGGTCTCCAGCGTGAATTCCCCGTTAGCGGTAGTGTGCCCCGCCTCCACCCCCAGGGACGCGCCAATTTCGTCCATCAGCTTGCCGCTGCCGCGTACATGGCAGGCAGTGCCGCGGCAGACTGTGACGCGGTGCCTTCCGGGAGCCTCGTAGCGGAACTGCGCGTAAAAGCTGGCCACACCCTCGACCAGCGCGGGCGGCACAGAGAGGTGGCGCGCGATAACCCGCATTGCGTCGCGCGGCAAATACCCCAATGTTGCCTGCGCCGACTGCAGCATCGGGATCATCGACGACTGCGACGGCGCGAACAGCGCAGCCGCACCGGCGAACCAGTGTTGGACTTCGGGATCGGGCGGCACCGCCCTTTCTCCTCGGCGGGATCTGTTCGCCCCGTCGGCTTTGAGCGCGCGCCCCGCATTACCGGTTGAATTGTGGCTTGCAAGCTTTTTCATGGAAGCACTCGAGTCCCTCTGCGAACGCGCCGGATGAAGGGTTCAGGTAGGAACGCACTGTCGCAGAAGTCGATCTCCATCACATTGATGGAGATCAATAACGGCCAGCCTGCGAATTGTCGACGTTAGCACTGCCCGTCACGTGGCATTAAGTTCGGTTACAAGCTTGACTAAATCCGTCGGCTTTTTGGCGACGCTTGGCCAGCGGCACGCGGCCGGATCGTAGTCCCGCTACGGGACAGCCATCGCGCGCCAAACTTGTGAATGGACGCTCATTCAGGCGTTCGTAGTGGAGCTTGCCGTTGAACCTTCCGATGTAACCGTTGATGTCCGCATACTCCGGCGCGCGTCTGCGTGCATTCTCCGGCACCTGCGCATAGAATGAGAATTGTGTGAACTGAATTGCAATTCCTTTTGGAGGTTCAAGTGAGCCAATTTGTAGAGAACTCGGTTCAATTCGCCGCAGAATGCGTGCGAAAGAAAGGACAATGCCGGGTCGTTCGAGAAAACATTCTGTTCCTGGATGACGGCAAAGAACTTGCGGCCGTCGACCTGCTGCAAAGGAAATGCGGGCATGTCGTGATCATTCCAGACGCGTCGTTCAAACAAAAGAAAGCAGTGCTTTACCACACAAGCTGTGACCGGATGACCGACGTTGTCAATCAGATATTCCGCGATTGTCTGGAATCGGCTGAGAGCCTGCCGCAATTGAATTCGGAAATGACGCTCGGTGAACTGCACCGCCAGCGTGTCACCATTTCGTATGCTGATTGCAGGGCAAGGGTGGAAGGTTTCCGTTTTTAGGGTGCATCTCACGAAAAGCCTTGGGGCGATGTGGACGCCCGTCGCAATTGCAGCAAGCTAGCCTTTCTTCGGCGACCAGCCATAGGCCTTGGCGCAGGCGCCGCCCATCAGCATCGCCCGATCACGGTCGCTCAGGCGGTCGGTCTGGCGGAACGGCTCGACGGCCTGTTCGTAGTTGACGACCGCGTAGGCGCGGGTCCAGTCCGTGCCCCACAGGCAGCGGTCGAAACCCCAGGCGTCGAACACGCGCGCGAGCGGGTCCCAGATGTCCGGGAAGGGATACGGTTGCCGAGACAGCGTGCAGGCGCCGCTGACCTTGATCACCGCGTTCGGGCGTTTGGCGAGGTCCAGTACCTTCGGCAGGTCGGTCCAGGGCTGTGGCGGGGCGGGCGGCTTGCCGGGCTGCATGATGCCCAGATGGTCGATGATGAATCGCGCATCGGGGTGCCGGTCGACGAGCGCAGTGCCCGCGTCCAGGTTGCCCCAGCACAGCAGGTTGACCGGAAAGTCGTGCCGAACGGCTGCGCGCAGGATTCGGGCCAGGCCCGGGTCGTTCGGGTCGCGCCCCGCCTCCTGCGTCATTAGGATGCGGATGCCGACCGCGCCCGGCGTGTTCTTCCAGTCGGCGATGACCTCGGCCACCGCCGGATCATCCGGATCGACCGGCTTGACGAGAGCGAACCGGCCGGGGTGGGCGCGTTGCACTTGCACCGCATAGCTGGCGTCGTACCGGTACATGGAAAAGCAGGAGATGAAGATCGCGCCGTCGACGCCAACATGGTCCATCGCCGCCACCATCTCGTCACCCGTGGCGTGATCGGGCCAATTGGGCACAGTGTGCCAGGGGCGTTTCGGTGTGTTCGCCTCGTAGGCGTGGACCTGCGAATCGATGATGCTCATCGGGGAAGCTCCTCTGTGCTTAGCGGTTTCAGGGCATTAAAACAGGTCGCGCCCGGCGCGGCGCACTAGGGCGCGGCGGCGCCGCCGGTAATGATTTCGATGCGGCGGAGGATGCGCGCAGCGGCGGTTTTGTCGCCGGCCGTGTCGGCGCGCGCAGCCTGCACGCCCAGCCAGGCCAGCAGCGGCCGGCGCCATCCCTGATCGGAGGCGGTTTGGGCGGCGGCGGTCATGCCCTCGGGTCCAAGGCGCCCGATATGGAACAGCACGCCCGCCGCGACCAGGCGCGACATCGGGTCTTCTATTTTGGCGAGCGCGGCGGCATCGGTGGCGCCGGCGAGCAGCGCGCGATGCTGCGGCGGGAGCAGGGAGGCGTCCAGCCCCTGCCAGCGTCCGGCGAGAAAGGCCGCGTAGGCGCGCTCCTCTGCGCCCGCGTCCGCCGCGAGTGCCTGGTAGCCCGGACAAGTGTCGAACGCAAGGCTCGCCACCTGCGCAGCGCAGCGCACGAGTTCGGCGCGCGCGAGCAGATCGGGGCGCCCGGTGGCCGCGATTTCGCTGCGCGCCCGGGCGAATTCCTGCGCGGCGAGGCGCGTATTGCCGGCGTAGTACGCAGCCGAGAAATTGTGCAGTGCGTCCTGCGCGTTCGCCTGCCAGTCGGGTGGCACTGGGCTGCCGGCGCACGCGGCGAGCAGCGCCGCTCCAGCCAGGGCCACGAGCAGCGTCCTCATGGCAGCTTCAACTGCGTGTCGCGCGCGAACGGCCACTTGCGGTTGATCTCGTCCACCAGGTGCGCGACTTTGCGCAGGCTCGCCTCCACCTCGGCGCGCAGGGCGGCGAGATCGGTGCTGGCCGCGCGTGCGTTCGCGCCGACCGCCTGCGCCTCGGCGAGCACCGCGTCGGCTTTTTTCAGGCTGTCGCGCGCATCGCGCAGCAGCGCGTTCAGCTGCGCGATCGTCTGTTGCGTCTCGTCCATCACGCCGGCCGCGCCGAACACGCGCGCGTCGGCCTTGACGAGTATCCGGTCGAGCTTGGCCGACACCTCGCCCACGGAGGCGAGGAGCTCGTTGCTGCGATCGAGCGCGGTGATCACCTTCTTCGCGTTGTCTTCGCTGCCGAGCACGGCCGCCAGCGCGCCATGGCGGCCTTTCATGCGCTCGGTGACCGTCTGCACGTTGGCGAGGCTGGTGCTGAGGCTGGACTCGGTGCCCGACATGCGCTCCAGGTTCTCCAGCAGGGCGTGCATGGTGGCGATCAGGCGCGGAATCTCCGCGCTCGCGTCGCCGCGCAGCACCGGCCGCAGCGCGCCGTCGGGCAGCAGCGGGTCGTCCAGCGCCCCGGTGTAGGCGCGGATGCGGGTGTCGCCGACCAGGCCGCGTTCCAGCGTAAATACAGTAGTGGTGCGCAGCCAGCGCGCATCGGCCAGCGGCACGTCGATCAGGATGCGCGCTTTGGCGTCCGCGGCGAGTTCGATGCGCTGCACGCGTCCGATGGGGAAACCGGAGAAGGTGAGGTCCATGCCCACCTTGACGCCTTCGGAGTCCTCCGCGATCAGCACCAGCCGCTGCTTCGCTTCGAATACGCCGCGCGCGTACATCACGTAGGCGAGAAAGCCGCCGATCAGGGCGAGGGTCAGCGCGAGCAGGACCGCCGCCTTGAACTCGACGTGGGGAATCAGCGGCGCGGGTTGGGGTTCGGGGAGCATGCCTGGCCTGCAAGCGCCTAAATATACTTGATTCCGAGGGATGCGCCCTCGAGCAGCACCAGCACCAGGAACAGCCGCACCATGCCGCGCAGCACGGCCACCGGCACGAGGCGCGTTTCGCGCGGCGTCTCGAGGCTGGAGGTGATCGGAATCACGGCCACGGCGAGGCCGAACAGCAGCGTCTTCAGCACGAGGCCCAGCGTCACCTGCAGGTCGAACACCTGGCCGACCGTGCGCGTGTAGCCGGCGAAACCCCAGGGCGAAAATCCGTAGACGCCGACGTAGGCGACCAGCAGCGCGACCACGCCGCTGACGGCGGTCAGCGTCACCACCGACACCGCGCTGCCGATCACACGCGGCACGAGTTCGCGGCGCAGCGGATCCACCCCCGCGCGCCGCTGCGCGTCGAAGTGGCCGCGCACGTGCATCAGCGCGACCTCGGTATTGATCGCGGCGCCGGAGCGCAGTGCGATGAACAGCGCGGCGAACAGCGGAATCAGCTCCAGCACCAGCACGCGCACCACCATCTCCAGCGCGTACTGCGACAGGCCGTAGCTCGAGGCGGTTTGCACGACGATGCGGACCAGCACCAGGCCGAGCAGCGCGGACAGCAGCGTGAACCAGGGCAGCACCTGCCACGCGGTGAAATAGATCTGGTTCGCCGTGACCGCGCGATTCTCTTTGTCGTAGGTCGCGCGCGAGAACGCCGTCACCAGCGCGAGCGCGCCGAAATGGAACACGCGCCACCAGCTCGCGCACCATCCGAGGAGCGCCGTTCCGAGCTCGCCCGGAACGCGGGTCAGCGCGCGATGCGATGAAGTGGACTGCTGCATGCGCCGCGCCCTAAACCAGTCCGTCGAACAACTGCACTTGAACCAGTTCGCCCGGCTCGACCGAACCGCGTTTGTGCTCGAGCACGATGAAGCAATTGGCTTCCGCCATCGAGCGCAGCACGCCCGAGCCCTGCGCGCCGGTCGGACTCACGCTCCACTGCCCCCGCTCGCCGCGCGCGAGCCGGCCGCGCTGGTACTCGGTGCGCCCGGGGTTCTTCTTGATGGCGCAAGTGCAGGGCGCCTGCAGCAGCGGCAGCGCATAGTCGCCGCTGCGACCGGACAGCGCGAGCAGCGCGTCGCGCACGAACTGATAGAAGGTGACCATGACCGCGACCGGATTGCCCGGCAGGCCGAAGAAATGCGCCTCCTTGCCCGCCTGCGCGATCTTGCCGAAAGCCATAGGCCGGCCGGGTTTCATCGCGATTTTCCAGAACACCACTTCGCCGAGTTTCGCCAGGAGTTCGCGGATGAAATCGGCCTCGCCGACCGATACGCCGCCCGAGGTGATGATCGCGTCGGCATCGGCTGCCGCGGTCCTGAGCGCGCGCTCCAGACTTGCCGGATCGTCGCCGACCACGCCCATGTCGATCAAGTCGCAGCCCAAGCGCGACAGCATGCCGTAGAGCGTGTAGCGGTTGCTGTCGTACACCTCGCCCGGTTTCAGCGTCGATCCGACCGAAGCCAGTTCGTCGCCGGTCGAGAAAAAGGCCACCCGCAGGCGCCGCCGCACGGTCACCTCCGCCAGGCCCAGCGATGCGATCAAGCCGAGTTCTGCCGGTCCGACCGCCTGCCCGGTCCTGAGCACGGGTTTGCCCGCGGCGAGGTCCTCGCCGGCGAGGCGGCGGTTCTGGCCCTTTTTTTGGCCGGCGGGGATGCGTATCGTGTCGCCTTCGGCCTGAACGATTTCCTGGATCACCACGGTGTCCAGGCCGCGCGGCATCACCGCGCCGGTCATGATGCGCACGCATTCGCGCTTGCCGACCTTGCCGGCGAACTGCCGTCCCGCGTAGGCGCTGCCCGCCAAGTGCAGCGCGGTCTCTCCGGTCGTTTTGAGATCGGCGTGCCGGAGGGCGTAGCCGTCCATGGCGGAGTTGTCGTGCGCCGGCACGTCCAGCGTCGAGACGATGTCCGCGCCGAGCACGCGCCCCAGCGCCGTGCGCACGGCAACCTTTTCGTTGGTCGCGATCGGGGTGAGCAGCGCGCGGATGACCTCGCGCGCGGTCTCCACCTTGAGCGCGTTCGGATCGTAGTCGTCCATGCAGCTCACCACGCGCTTAAGCGCGTCGCGTAAATGGGTGCGCTCGAGCGCGCTGCCGGGTGCCGCCGTGATGGCGTCGACTGCGGCCGCCGCCTCTGCCGCCGCGGGCTTTGCGTCGTCTGCGCTTGCTGTCACCTGCGTTCCTCCGTCTTCGAAACCCGCGAGTTCCTCGCGTGTGTTGATGTTGCTGAACGCCTCGACCTGGTCGTCGAAATTCACCTCGACTACGTCTAGGCTGGCATACCAGGCGTCGACCTTGCGCCCGCCGCCCTTGAGGTAATTGGTGAGATGCTCGAGCACGCCGCGGCGCACCAGGCAGAACACCGGTTGCAGCCACTTTCCGGTCTTGGCCACAGCGAGTTCGGCGCCGGAGGCCTCCAGTCGCTCCATCAGGCGTGCGACCAGATCTTCGGGCAGGAACGGTGAATCGCAGGGCGCCGAAGCGAGGTAGGGGCGGCGCGACACCGACAACCCGGCGTGCAGTCCGGCGAGCGGGCCGGCAAAATCGCCGATCGCGTCGCTCACCACGCGCACGCCGAAGGTCTTGTAGGCATCGTGGTTCTGGTTGGCGTTGATGATTACGCCGCCGACCTGGGGCGCGAAGCGCTCGTAGACGTGGTCGACCAGGCGCTTGCCGCGGAATAGCGCCAGCCCCTTGTCGATGCCGCCCATGCGCCGGCCCTGGCCGCCAGCGAGTATCAGTCCGGTAACGAGTTTGCTGTCTGACATTCCGCCATTCTATCGGTTGGCGCGCCCTTGGTGCGCTGTTGGTGCAATTCGGCGTTTCGCGGCCAGGTAGACGCATGCATGGGGACTGCGCCAGCTTCCACTATAATTGCGCAACTGGCGCGCGGCGCGCCCCGTATTCGTTTCCTGGCACGCAATTGACCCCCGATCATCGCAAGCAGTGGGCGTATGCCCTGATTTTCATCGCCCCGGCCCTGTGGAGCGTCAACTACCTCGTCGGGCGCAGCGCGGCGGCCAGCGTCGCGCCGCATGCGCTGGCGTTCGGCCGCTGGCTGATCGCATTTCTGTTGCTGGGCGCGATGTCGTGGCGCGAACTGGCCGCACACCGAATCGCGCTGCGGCGCGGGTGGAAGCAATACCTCGTTCTCGGCGCGCTCGGCATGTGGATCTGCGGCGCCTTCGTCTACATAGGCGCGCGGACCACCGTGGCCACCAATATCGCGCTGATCTACTCGACCTCGCCGGTGATGATCGCGCTGATGTCCCGGTTTGTGCTCAAAGAGCGCATGGGGGCGTCGCAACTGGCCGGCGTGGCGCTGGCCTTCGCCGGCGTACTGCACATCGTGTTCAAAGGCCGCTGGGGCGCGCTGGCCGAAGTCGAATTCACCGCCGGGGATGCATGGATACTGGTGGCGATGCTCTCCTGGACGGCGTATTCGCTGCTGCTCAAGGCCTGGCCCAGCCCTCTCGGGCCCGCGGCGCGCCTCACGCTGATCATGGGCGGCGGGCTGGTGGTGCTGGCGCCGCTCACCGCAATCGAGGCGCTGCTGTTCATGCCGACGCAAATTGCCTGGTCCAGCTTGGGCTATGTACTGGCGGTCGCGCTATTTCCCGGGCTCGGCGCTTACCTCGCCTATTCGTACATGCAGCGCGAGCTAGGCGCGGCGCGCGTCGGCGTGGTGCTGTACCTGGGGCCGATCTACGCGGCCGCCACCGCCTGGCTGGTGCTGGGCGAGCCAGTGCGCAATTTCCACTGGGTGGGCGCGGCCCTGATCCTGCCGGGAATCTACCTGTCGACGCGGCCCGCCCACTGACTTAGGGGAGCACGAGGGGATGTATCCCCTCGTGTCGTTACCGGCCACTGGGTGGGCGCGGCCCTGATCCTGCCGGGAATCTACCTGTCGACGCGGCCTGCGCGCTGACTCAGGCAAGCAGCGTCGGGCTCACCGGTTTGACGAAACGCTCCTTGCCGGTGAACAGCAGGTAATGACTGCCGGTGGCGCGGCCGAGCATGGTGATGCCGGTCTTCTCGGCGATCGCGTGGCCCATCTGCGTCAGGCCGGAACGCGACACCAGAAACGGGATGGACATCTGCGCCGCCTTGATCACCATTTCGGAGGTCAGCCGCCCGGTGGTATAGAAGATCTTGTCCGAACCATCGATGTCCTCCAGCCACATCTGCCCGGCGATGGCGTCCACCGCGTTATGCCGGCCGACGTCCTCGACGAAGGAGAGGATGCGGCTCGCGCCGTCTTCGTTGGTCGCCAGCGCGCAACCGTGCACCGCGCCGGCGGTCTTGTAGATGGTTTCGTGGCGGCGCACCTCGCCCAGCAGCGCGTAGAGCGTTGCTTCGGTGAGGCGCACGTCGTGGCGCAGCTGCACCTGGTCGATTTCCGCCATCAGGTCGCCGAACACCGTGCCCTGGCCGCAGCCGGTGGTGACGGTGCGCTTTTTCATTTTCTCGGTCATCGCTTTCGCGCGCGCGCGTGTTTCGCCGCCCGTGGCCTTGCGCGTGGTCACCACCACCGAATCGGTCTCCCAGTCCACTTGCACCGCGGCGATGTCCTCTATCGATTTCACCAGCCGCTGGTTGCGCAGGTAGCCCACGGCCAGCGCCTCGGGCGCCTGGCCTAGGGTCATCAGGGTGACGATCTCGCGCTTGTCGACGTAGAGCGTGAGCGGATGTTCGCCCGCGATGGCGGTGGGGACCATCTCGCCGCGCTCGTTGACCGCCTCGACGTCGAAGGTGAGCGGGCGGCTGGCGCGGGTGATTGCGGGGCGAACTCGCGGTTTCATGGGAAAGCCGGCCCGGCGCGACGATTTGCCTGCGCCGGCATCTTCAGCCGCCGATGTAAGACATTTCGATCTTGCGCTGTTTCGCCGTTTCCGCGGTGCGGATCTCCGAGTAGCGGTCATCGCGCGCGCTCCACACTGCGGCGACGGCTGCGCGGATGTCCGCGTCCGACTTGCCCGCGCGCAGCAAGGCGCGGAAATCGTAGCCCGAGGTGGCGAACAGACAGGTATAGAGCATGCCCTCGGTGGAGATGCGGGCGCGGGTGCAGGAGCGGCAGAACGCCTGGGTCACCGAGGAGATCACGCCGATCTCGCCCGAGCCGTCGCGATAGCGCCAGCGCTCGGCGACTTCGCCCGGGTAGTTGGGATCGATGGCTTCGAGCGGCATGAGCGCATCGATCGTGCGGACGATGTCGCGCGATGGAATCACGTCGTCCATGCGCCAGCCGTTGGTCGCGCCCACGTCCATGAACTCGATGAAGCGCAGCACGTGGTTTGTGCCCTTGAAGCGGCGCGCCATCGGCAGGATCGAATGCTCGTTCACGCCGCGCTTCACCACCATGTTGATTTTCACCGGGGCGAGGCCTGCTGCGTCGGCGGCGGCTATGCCGGCGAGCACTTTGGCCACCGGGAAATCGGCATCGTTCATCGCCATGAAGGTCGGATCGTCCAGCGCATCCAGGCTCACGGTGACGCGGTGCAGGCCGGCGTCCTTCAGCGCGCGCGCTTTTTTCGCCAGCAGCGAGCCGTTGGTCGTGAGCGTGAGTTCGACGCCGGCGCCGCCGGGCAGGGTGATCGCGGCCAGCATTTCGACCAGGCGCTCGATGTTCCGGCGCAGCAGCGGTTCGCCGCCGGTCAGCCGGATTTTTTCGACGCCATGGGCGACGAAAATTTTCGCCAGCCGCGCGATCTCCTCGAAGCTCAGCAACGCGCTATGCGCCAGGTAGGGGTAGTCCTTGCCGAACACCTCTTTGGGCATGCAGTAGGTGCAGCGGAAATTGCAGCGGTCGGTGACCGAAATGCGCAAATCGCGCAGCGGCCGTCCGAGCCGGTCCGCTGCGGTGCCCGCGACTGAACCGGCGGCAGGCGGCAAGGGCATGCGCCGTCCCGCATCCACCAGTGCGATAACCCTGTCCGTCATGTGGTTGTTTCGCTTCGAATCACGCCGAGCATGATAGCAGAGCGACCGCATCGCTAGGGTCCGCTGCCATCGACCGCTCAGGTGCTGAATGTGAACAGACCCTGCTATAGTTGACCGGTATGAGCCATCCGGTTTTTCCCATCGCGGTCATCATGGAGCGGCGCGCGCTCGCCAACCGCTGGCAGTCAGAAACCTGGGAAGCCATCGGCATCATCCCGGATCCCGGCGACGCCGCGGCGCCGCGCCTGCTGTTGCAGAACGAGGCGCGCGCGCAATGGCTGTACGGCGGCTTCGCGCTGAAGCTGTATCGCGACGAAGCCGAGAACTACTATCTCAACCTGTCGGCGGCGCAGCCCTGTGTGTTCATCACCTGGCGCATGGACGACGAATTGGCGGTGCCCAAATTCGTCACGGTGAGCTACGGCGAAGCGGCGCGTTTCATGGACGCGGATGAACGGGTGGACCAGGTTCCCATGCCGCAGGACATGTGCGACTGGCTGGGCGAGTTCGTCAACGCGCACTACCGTCCGGAACCGAAGAAACGCAGCCGTCCGCCCTCGTTCAAGGGCGCAAAAAGGGATTGACCGCCGTGGACGACAAGGAAGCCTTCATCGCGCGCTGGTCGCGGCGCAAACGGGAAGTGGAAGCGAAGCAAGCCGCTCCGGCAGCGGCCGAACCGTCCGACACGGCGCCTGCAGCAGCCTCCATGTCCGCGACGGAAACTGCGGCCCCCGGGGCGGCGCAGGGCCTGCGTCCCGAGTACCGTGCATACTTCGACCCGCAGGTGGACGAAAAACTGCGCCAAACGGCGCTGAGGGCAATGTTCAGCGATCCGCACTTCAATGCCATGGATGGCCTGGACACCTATATCGACGATTACTCCATCGTCGATCCCATTCCGGCTGCGATGCTGCGCCAGCTGAATCAGGCGAAAGGCCTGCTGCTGTTCGACGACGAAAAGCCGGCGGCCGATGCCAAGGGCGATGCAAGCGCCGCCGTCCCCGCAGGCGATGTCGCCGCGCCGGGGGTCGCTGATACGGGCGCCGTGCCGGCGCCGGCGGCCGCAGACGATTCGGCGGGGGGCACTGCCGCGAGGCCCGCCGAGGGCCGCAGAAAAGACTAGCCAGGCGTTTTGCTTAGCTTGTAGTATGGGTGCGCGCTGGAGGAGGCCGCAATCGACGGTCCGCGCGAACAATTCATTAGAACGAAATGCAGGCAGACAAAGCGATCAAGCTGTGCAACTGCAACCAGACCATGGCCCTGGACGGCGGGGCTTTGGCCGCGGCATTGAAGCTGCGCTCGCCGATCGCCATCCATACCGAACTGTGCCGGCGCGAAGCCGGCGCGTTTAACCAAGCACTCGAAAGCGGTGATTGCCTGGTGGCCTGCACCCAGGAGGCCCCGCTGTTCGCCGAACTGGCGCAGCAGGCCGGCGCCAGGCACGAACTGAAGTTCGTGAATATCCGCGAGACCGCGGGCTGGGCCAAGGAATCCAGGCAGGCGACGCCAAAAATCGCGGCCCTGCTCGCCGCGGCCTGCCTGCCCGAGCCCGAGCCCATGCCCAGTGTCAGCTATCGCTCGGACGGGCAGCTGCTCATCGTCGGGCCCGCTGCGGTCGCGCTGCAGTGGGCGGAGCGCCTCAAGGACCAGCTCGCAGTGAGCGTGCTGCTGACCTCCGATACGGACGCGGGGGGAGCGCACGCCGAGCTTCCGGGCGCGCGCGGCTACCCGGTCTGGTCGGGAACGCTGAAATCCGTCAGCGGCTATCTGGGCGCGTTCGAAGTCGCCTGGGAGCAGTTCAATCCCATCGATCTGGACTTGTGCACGCGCTGCAACGCCTGCATCCACGCCTGCCCGGAGCAGGCCATCGACTTCAGCTATCAGGTCGATTTGGCCAAGTGCAAGTCGCATCGCGCCTGCGTCAGCGCCTGCGCCGACATCGGCGCCATCGATTTTGCGCGCGCCGAGCGCGCGCGCAGCGAACGCTTTGACCTCGTGCTCGACTTGGGCGCCGCGCCCGCCGTCAAGCTGGCGCAACTGCCGCAAGGCTACCTCGCGCCGGGGCGCGATACGCTGGAACAGGCGCTGGCCGCAGGCCGGCTGACGCAACTGGTGGGCGAGTTCGAGAAGCCGAAATTCTTTGTCTATAACCCCAGGATCTGCGCCCACAGCCGCTCGGCCAAGGCCGGCTGCAACAATTGCATCGACACCTGCTCCACCGGTGCGATCGCGGCCGACGGCGATCACATCAAAGTCGAACCCCATCTGTGCATGGGCTGCGGCGGCTGCGCCAGCGTTTGCCCATCGGGCGCGATGACCCATGTGTATCCGCGCGTGACCGACCTCGGCCGCAGGCTCAAGACCCTGCTCGCCACCTATGGTGCCGCCGGCGGTAACGACGCGTGCCTGCTGTTCCACAACGCGGGCGAGAGCCGCGAACTGATCCTGAAGCTAGGCCGCCGCGCGCGGCCGGGAAAGGGCGGTGGCCTGCCGGCGCGGGTCATTCCGCTGGAAGTCCACAGTGTCGCCGCGCTCGGCATCGACACGCTGCTCGGCGCGCTGGCCTACGGCGCCAGCCAGGTCCTGCTGCTGGCGAGCGCGCAGGAGTACGAGGAATACGGGCCGGCTGTGGAACAGCAGATGCGCCATGCGCAGACCCTGGTCAGCGCCCTGGGTTATGCCGGGGTCCACTTCAAGCTGTTCGCCGCGCAGGACGCGGCCGCGCTCGAGCGCGAAGTCGGGGCGCTTGCGCCGGCTGCGACCGTGCCCGCCGCGGCGAGCTTCCATCTGGGTCAGGAAAAGCGCAGCACGCTGGAATTCGCGATCGAGCATCTGGCGCGCCACGCGCCTACGCCGCGAGAGGAAATTGCGCTGCAAGCGGGCGCGCCCTGGGGCCGGGTCAAGGTCAACCGGGAAACCTGCACGCTGTGCATGGCCTGCGTCGGCGCCTGTCCGGTCTCGGCCCTGGTCGATGGCCGCGACCAGCCCATGCTCAAATTCATCGAGCGCAATTGCGTCCAATGCGGCCTGTGTGTCAGCACCTGTCCGGAGAAGGCGGTCACGCTGGCGCCGCGGCTGTTGCTTTCGCCAAAGGCCAAGGAGGAGCAACTGCTGCACCAAGCCGTGCCGTTCAACTGCGTGCGCTGCGGCACGCCTTTCGGCAACAAGCAAATGATAGACAACATGCTGGGCAAGCTGGGAACGCACTCGATGTTCTCGGGCGACGGTCTCGCGCGGCTGCGGATGTGCGCCGATTGCCGCGTCGTCGACATGATGGAAAACAAGAACGAGCAGACCATCTTCGGGATCAAGTCATGAGCGCAGGGACAAGCTCGCGGCAAGCCAACGCCGCGGTGTCGCCCGAAGACCGGGCGCGCGCCGATTTCTATGCCCTGATTGCGCGCCTGCTCTATGCCGGTCCGGACGCCGCGCTGCTTGCCGCGATCGCGGGCGCGGACGAACTGGTCGGAGAGGGCGAAAACGTTTCCCTGGCACTGGCCTGGAGGGCGCTGATCGCGGCGGCGGCGGCGACCGATGCGGACGCGGCGAAGGCGGAGTACGACAGCGTATTCGTCGGCACCGGCAAAGCCGAGGTCACGCCGTATGCGACAAAGTATCTATCTGAATCAACGAAGGAAAACGTCCTGGTGCGGCTGCGCGCCGAACTCGCTGCATTGGGCCTGGCGCGCGATGCGAACGTGGCCGAGTACGAAGATCACTTCGCCGCGCTGTGCGAAGTGATGCGCCACCTCGTTTTTTTCGGGCGCGATGCTGCAGTGCGGGAACAAAAAAGCTTCTTTATCAGTTATCTTGGCAACAGTTATGCCCATTTTTGCGATGCCGTCATCGCCACGCCCAACGCCGATTTCTATAAACACGTGGCGCGTTTCACCAAGGCCTTTCTGGACGTGGAAACCGAGTCTCTCGACCTGGCCCAATAGCGTTGTTTCTTGCGAGGAGAAAGAAATGAGTGAAAACAAACTGAGCCGCAGGAATTTCCTGCTCGCGGTCGGCGCGGGGAGCGCTGCCGGCGCGGCCGCCTTGGTTGCGACCGCCGTGCCGCAAGCGCAGGCGGTGGCTGCCGCCGTCGACAAGAAAAGCACCAAGGGCTACCAGACCTCGGCGCACGTACGCAATTACTACAGAACCACCAAAGTCTGAGGGGGCGCCATGCTACTCACCCGGAAAACCGCAAGCGCGCCCTCGGCGCAGAGCCGCCTCGCCAGAGGCGTGGCCGGCATGCTGGCGAAAACCATAGACCGCCGCAGCTTTCTCAAGCGCTCCGGCTTAGCCGCCGGCGCGGGCGCATTTGCGAGCCAGTTGCCGTTCAACATGATAGGCAAGGCCGAAGCCGCGGTGGAGACGCGGCGAGACAGCAAAGTGCAGGTCAAGCGCACCGTGTGCACGCACTGTTCGGTCGGCTGCGCCATAGACGCCGTGGTGGAGGACGGCGTATGGGTGGGGCAGGAGCCGGTGTTCGACTCGCCGCTCAACATGGGCGCGCATTGCTGCAAAGGCGCATCGGTGCGCGAACACGGCATGACCGAGAATTCGCATCGGCTCAAGTATCCGATGAAGCTGGAGAACGGCAAATACAAACGCATCTCCTGGGATCAGGCGATCAACGAGGTGGGCGACAAGCTGCTCGCGATCCGCAAGGAGAGCGGCCCGGACGCCACCTACTGGGTGGGGTCGAGCAAGCACAACAACGAACAGGCCTACTTGATGTGCAAGTTCGTGCGCCTGTTCGGCACCAACAACACCGACCACCAGGCGCGCATCTGCCACTCGACCACGGTCGCGGGCGTCGCCAACACCTGGGGCTACGGCGCGATGACCAACTCCTACAACGACATGCAGAACGCCAAGGCGATCTGGTTCATGGGGTCGAACGCGGCCGAGGCGCATCCGGTGTCCATGCTGCACGTGCTGCATGCAAAGGAGGCCGGCTGCAAGATCATCGTCGCCGATCCGCGTTTCACGCGCACCGCGGCCAAGGCCGACCACTTCGTGCGCATCCGGTCGGGTACCGACATCCCGGTCATCTACGGCGTGCTCTACCATGTGTTCAAGAACGGCTGGGAGGACAAGCAGTACATCCACGACCGCGTCTACGGCATGGAGAAGGTGAAGGACGAGGTGATGAAGTGGACGCCGGAGCGGGTGCAGGAAGTGAGCGGCGTGTCCGAGGCGGACTGCTACAAGATCGCCGAGACCATGGCCAAGAACCGGCCCTCGAGCATCGTCTGGTGCATGGGCCAGACCCAGCACACCATCGGCAACGCCATGGTGCGCGCGTTCTGCATTTTTCAGCTTGCCCTGGGCAATATCGGCAAGACGGGCGGCGGCGCCAACATTTTCCGCGGCCACGACAACGTGCAGGGCGCGACCGACATCGGTCCGAACCCGGATTCGCTGCCCGGTTACTACGGCATCATCCCCGGCGCCTGGGCGCACTGGGCGAAAGTCTGGAATGTGGATCTCGCGTGGCTGAAACAGCAATACGCGTCCGAGGCGATGATGACCAAGCCGGGCATCACGGTGTCACGCTGGATCGACGGCGTGACCGAGAAGAACGAGTTGATCGACCAGGACAGCAACCTGCGCTCGATGGTGTTCTGGGGCCACGCGCCCAACAGCCAGACCCGCGGCAAGGAAATGGTCGAGGCGATGAAAAAGCTCGACCTGCTGGTGGTGATCGATCCGTATCCGTCCGCCACGGCGGCGATGGCGTCCATGGTCAGGAGAGACGGCGTCTACCTGTTGCCGGCGGCGACGCAGTTCGAGACTTCGGGCAGCGTCACCGCCTCCAACCGCTCGCTCCAGTGGCGCGAGAAAGTGATCGAGCCGCTGTTCGAGGCCAAGCCCGACCACACCATCATGTACCTGTTCGCGAAGAAGTTCGGCTTCGCCGACCAACTGGTAGGCAAGAAGGACGGCAAGCAGAACATCCAGGTGGTTAAAGACGAACCGGTGATCGAAGACATCACGCGCGAATTCAACCGCGGCGCCTGGACCATAGGCTACACCGGGCAGAGCCCGGAGCGGCTGAAGCTGCACATGAAGCACATGAACACGTTCGATGTGAAGACGCTGCGCGCCAAGGGCGGGCCCTGCGACGGGGATTATTTCGGCCTACCCTGGCCGTGCTACGGCACGCCGGAGATGAAACACCCGGGCTCGCCCAATCTGTACGACACCTCCAAACACGTCATGGACGGTGGCGGCAACTTCCGCGCCAACTTCGGCGTGGAACGGGACGGCGTCAACCTGCTGGCCGAGGACGGCTCGTACTCCAAGGGCGCCGACCTGACCACCGGCTACCCGGAATTCGACCACGTGCTGCTGAAAAAACTGGGCTGGTGGGACGATCTGACCGAGGTGGAGAAGGCGGCGGCGGAAGGCAAGAACTGGAAGACCGATCTCTCCGGCGGCATCCAGCGCGTGGTGATGAAAGTTCACGGCTGCCACCCGTTCGGGAATGCCAAGGCGCGCGCCGTGGTGTGGAACTTCCCCGACGCCGTGCCGCTGCACCGCGAACCGCTTTATTCGCCGCGCCCTGACATGGTGGACAAGTACCCCACGCACGACGACAAGAAGGCCTTCTGGCGCCTGCCGACGCTGTACAAATCGGTGCAGGAAAAGAACAAGAACATCTCCAAGGATTTTCCGCTGATCATGACCAGCGGTCGCCTCACCGAATACGAGGGGGGCGGCGAGGAGACGCGTTCCAACCCCTGGCTGGCCGAATTGCAGCAGGACATGTTTGTCGAGATCAACCCCAAATCGGCCAACGACCGCGGCGTGCGCAACGGCGAATTCGTGTGGGTGAAAACGCCGACCGGGGCGAAGCTCAAGGTCAAGGCCATGGTGACCGAGCGTGTCGGCGCGGACACGGTGTTCCTGCCGTTCCACTTCTCCGGCTGGTGGATGGGCAAGGACATGCTCGGCCACTATCCCGACGGGGCGGCGCCCATCGTGCGCGGCGAGGCGGTCAACACCGCCACGACCTACGGCTACGATTCGGTGACCATGATGCAGGAAACCAAGACCACTCTGTGCCAGATCGAAAAATTTCAAGGATAAGGGGAGACCGTCATGGCCAGAATGAAATTTCTTTGTGATGCCGAGCGCTGCATCGAATGCAATGGCTGCGTGACTGCCTGCAAACAGGAGAACGAGGTGCCCTGGGGGGTGAACCGGCGCCGCGTGGTGACACTCAACGACGGTGTGCCGGGGGAGAAATCGATCTCGGTCGCGTGCATGCATTGCTCGGACGCGCCCTGCATGGCGGTGTGCCCGGTGGACTGCTTCTACCGTACCGAGGAAGGCGTGGTCCTGCACGACAAGGATATGTGCATAGGCTGCGGCTACTGCTTCTATGCCTGTCCGTTCGGGGCGCCGCAGTTTCCGCAGGCGGGCGCCTTCGGCATGCGCGGCAAGATGGACAAGTGCACGTTCTGCGCCGGCGGGCCAGAGAAGGACAATTCGGAGGCCGAGTACGAGAAGTACGGCTCGAACCGGCTGGCCGAGGGCAAGCTGCCCGCCTGCGCCGAGATGTGTTCGACCAAGGCGCTGCTCGGCGGCGACGGCAGCGTCATCGCCGATGTTTTCCGCGACCGCGCGACGAAGCGCGGCAAAGGGGCGGAAGTGTGGGGCTGGAGCACGGCTTACGGCAAGCCGGACCAGCAGGCACCGAAAGGAGGCAAGTCATGATCCGCGTACCCAAGCTCGCAGTTGTCCTTACCGCTCTTGTCGTTACCGCCGGACTTGCAGGCTGCGGCGAACGCGAGCAGGTGATCGCCTATCAACAAGGCAAGTACCAGGGCAAGCCCGATACCAAGCCATGGGACAGCGCACCCGGGGACAGTCTGTACACCAGTTCCAACTGGACCAAGGGCGACAAAAGCAGTTGGGAAAGCGCCCTTCGGTCGCGCAACCAGAGCCAGAACGAATCCGTGCGCATCGGCGATTAAGGAGGAATCATGCAAGCCACTTTTTCAGGCATGCGGCAGTTCTTCCTGGGGTTGATGCTGTTCCTGCCGCTATACGGCGGAACCGCCTGGGCGCAGGCCACCCAGCCGCAGGAAAGCCAAGGGCAGGAAACGCAGGCGCAGCGCCAGCTGCTGCAGCCGGGCAACAACGCGCCGGTGTGGCGCGAGGTGCGCTCGGGCAAAGAGGCCTACACCGCGGTCAAGGGACGCGAGACCGGGGTGCTGATCCAGAGCGAGGGCCAGACCTGGCGCGCTCTGCGCAACGGCCCGATTACCCTGTACGGCGGCTGGCTGGTGGTGCTGCTACTGATCGCCCTCGGCGTGTTCTACAAGTGGCGCGGGCCGATTGGCTTGCACAGCCCGCTCACCGGTAAGATGATCGAGCGCTTCTCCAGCTTCGAGCGCATCGCCCACTGGACCATGGCGATCAGCTTTTGCGTTCTCGCGGTCAGCGGTCTGACTATGCTGTTCGGCAAGTACGTGCTGTTGCCCTTGATCGGCCACACGCTGTTCGGCTGGCTCGCGACGCTGGGGAAGAATCTGCACAACTTCGTCGGGCCGATTTTCATGTTCAGCATCGTGATATTCGTAATCAAATTCGTCGGCGATAATTTTCCGCGCGCCTACGATCTCGCCTGGCTGGTCAAAGTCGGCGGCGTGTTCTCCGGCGAAGTCGTGCCCTCGGGCAGATTCAATGCGATGGAGAAAGTCTGGTTCTGGGGCGGTGTGATCGGCTTGGGCACGGTGTCCTGCGCGAGCGGCCTGGTGATGGATTTTCCCAACTTCGATCAGACCCGGGCGCTGATGATGCTTGCCAACATCGTGCATGTCGTCGCAGCGATTCTGTTCATACTCTGGTCGTTTACTCACATCTATCTGGGCACGGTCGGAACGACCGGCGCCTACGAGGGGATGCGCAACGGCTACGTGGACGAAACCTGGGCGCTCGAGCATGCGCAATACTGGTACGAAGACGTCAAGGCCGGCAGGAGAGCGCCGCCTTCGGGGGCGCAGGGCGACGCTGCTGCTTCGGTCGCGCCGCCACAGGTCCAACATTGAGGAGAAGGAAATGAAAACCGGAAAATTGTTGGTCGCCGGCGCGCTGGCTTTCGCCTTGAGCGCAGGGCTGGTCCAGGCCAAGATCCCCGTCGCGCCCATGAACGACGCGGCCAAAGCGAAAGCCGAAGAGGCGAAGGCGAAGGCGGCCGATGCGGCCAAGAAGGAGGCAGAACTGCTGGCGAAAGCGCAGGATCGCGTCGCCGAGCGCTACAAGAAAGGGCAGGGCAAGGGGAGCAAGACCGAGCCTGCCGCCACGGGCGCCAAGCCGGCAGCCAAGAAATAGCCGGATCGGTACTCGAAGAAAGGGCGCTGTCGCGCCCTTTTTATTGCCGCAAATCTGTACCCGGGAGATGAATATGTCCAAGCGGAAATTCTGCGTCAGCCACTTGAAAGACAGCGCATTCAAGGCCGACGGCTTGCGCGCTTTCTTCGAATACCGCGACCTCGGCGTCAAGAACGCGACCGGCGGCAAAGCCGTGGCCCATGTCATCCGCGCGCGGCCCGGCGGCCACTTCGTCGGCAAGACCCACTGGCACGAGACCGAATTCCAGCTGGTCTATGTGCTCAAGGGCTGGATCAAGTTCGACTACGAAGGCGAGGGCGAAGTGCTGCTCGAGGCCGGGTCCTGCGCCTACCAGCCTCCCGGCATCCGGCATCGGGAACTGGGGCATTCGGACGATGTCGAACTGCTGGAAGTGGTGCTGCCGGGGGAATTCAAGACCGTCGAATTGCCCGACCACTGACGCGCTGGACGTCTTGCCCTAGATGCCCTGTACCAGCAGCGCCTTGAAATTTGCCGCGCCAGCGCGCGCCTTGATCGCCACGGCGTACTCGGGCGAGGTGTAAAAGGCCTTGGCTTTTTCCATCGTATCGAATTCGACTATCGTCAGGCGCTGCGGCTTCCAGTTGCCTTCGATTGCTTCGTACGCGCCGCCGCGGATGACATAGCGCCCGCCGTACTTGGCGATCGCCGGCGGCGCCAGCTTCTTGTATTCCTCGAACTGCGCCGGATTGGTCACCTCGATGTCGACCACGAGATAAGCTGCCATGTTTTCATCCTTTCGATGCTGTCCGAGCGCCGAAGTGTAACCGAATCTCGCCGGCCCGCGAGTGCGCTCCGGCGCGCAAAGGGGGGCGTCATTGCCGGAACGCGGGCGCTCGACTAGAATCGGCTGCGCTATAGGGATATGGATATAGCGCAGGATTTTCTGATGGAGGTGCAAGATTTTCCGCGCTCTCGCAAGGTTCGTCGTGCTTACGCTTGCGGCCCTGTTCGCCATGGCGCCGATGGCCCGCGCGGCCGCAGTCCCGGTCGTCGCTGCGGCCTCCGATCTGCAATACGCGCTCACCGAGGTCGCCGCGGCATTCACGCGCGCCAGCGGGCGCACGGTGCGGCTGACCTTCGGATCATCGGGCAACTTCGTGCGCCAGATCGTCCAGGGGGCGCCATTCGAACTGTTCTTCTCCGCCGACGAGGCTTACGTGCGCGATCTGGCTGCGCGCAAGCTCACGCTGGACGCTGGTGTCCTCTATGCGCTGGGCCGGCTCGCGCTGTTCGTTCCGAAAGGATCGCCGGTCCGGGCAGATGCGGACCTGGAGGATGTCGCCGCCGCGCTGGAGGACGGCCGCCTGGGCAAGATCGCCATTGCCAATCCGGAGCACGCACCCTACGGCCGCGCCGCGCGCGAGGTTCTGACGAACAAAGGCCTGTGGCAAAAGGCGCGGGGCCATCTGGTCATGGGCGAAAATATTTCGCAGGCGGCGCAGTTCGCAGCCTCGGGTTCGGCCGAGGCCGGCCTGATCGCCTATTCGCTCGCCCTCTCCGATCCGATGGCGGAAGCGGGAAGCTCTGTGCTGCTGCCGGCGCAGTTACACCGGCCTCTGCGCCAGCGTATGGTGCTCCTGAAGTCTGCGGGAGGAACGGCGCGCCTGTTCTACGCGTTTGCGCAGTCGCCGCCGGCGCGCAGCGTGTTCGCAAAGTACGGTTTCACCTTGCCCGGCTCGGGAAACTAGACCCCGTGGACTGGCCCGCGCTGCTGCTGTCGCTCAAGCTTTCGGCCTGGACGGTCCTCTGGCTGTTGCCGCTGGGCATCCTCGTGGCGCGGCAGATCGCCTGGCGCGAGTTTCCTGGCCGCGCCTGGGTCGAAGCCTTGGTGGCTTTGCCGCTGGTGCTGCCGCCGACGGTGCTGGGCTACTACATGCTCTCGGTGTTCGGCGGCGCCACGCCCATCGGTGCCGCCTGGCAGAGCGTCTTCGGCCGTCCGCTCGCATTCAGCTTTCAGGGCCTGCTGCTGGCGTCGATACTGTTCAACATTCCGTTTGCGGTGCAGCCCATGCAGCGCGCGTTTCAGTCGATACCGGACGAGGTGCGCGAGGCGGCGTGGTGCAGCGGCATGTCGCACTGGCGCACCTTCTGCATGATCGAGTTTCCGCTCGCCTGGCCGGGCATTGTTTCGGCGCTGGTGCTGACCTTCGCGCACACCATGGGCGAGTTCGGCGTGGTGCTCATGATGGGAGGCAACATCCCCGGCGAGACGCAGACTATCGCGATCGCGATCTACGACCGGGTGCAGGCCTTCGACGAGCGCGGCGCGGGGGCCATGTCCAGCCTGCTGCTCGCGTTTTCGCTGCTGGCGATAGGCGCGGTGTATGTGCTGGCCAATCGCATCGGTCGTAAGCATGGATGAGCAGGCGGGATTGCAGGTCAGCCTGCGCCAGTCGGCGCCGATTCCGCTCGCCGCGCGCTTCGATTGCGGCGCCGGGGAATTGGTCGCGCTGGTCGGCCCTTCGGGCAGCGGTAAGACCACCATCCTGCGCTGCATCGCCGGTCTGACCCGTCCGGGCGAGGGCGAAGTGAAATGCGCCGGCGCGCGCTGGCTGGACACCGCCGCAGGCATAGACCTGCCGCCGCAGCTGCGCTCCGTCGGCATCGTGTTCCAGCATTACGCCTTGTTCCCCCATCTGAGCGCGCAGCACAACGTCATGGCGGCGATGGCGCACGTGGCCGAGACCGAGCGCGCAGGCAGGGCGCGCGATCTGCTGCAGCTGGTGCATTTGTCCGGCTTGGAAAAACGTCGTCCGCGCCAGCTCTCCGGCGGCCAACAGCAGCGCGTCGCGCTGGCGCGCGCGCTCGCGCGCGACCCGGCGGTGTTGCTGCTGGACGAGCCGTTTTCCGCGGTCGATCGCGTCACCCGCCGCCGCCTGCAGCGCGAACTGGCGCAGCTGCGCTCGCGCATCCGCATGCCCATCGTCCTCGTGACGCACGATCTGGACGAGGCGCGCGTGCTCGCGGACCGCATGGTGATCCTGTCGCACGGCGAGACCCTGCAGGAGGGACCGACGACCCAGGTGATGGCGCGGCCGGCCACGGCGCAGGTCGCGCGCTTGCTGGATCAGAACAACCTGTTCGAGGGCCGGGTGGTGGCGCAGCGGCCGGACGAGGGCAGGACGCTGCTCGCCTGGATGGATTACACGCTGGAGGCGGCGCACGCACCCGCGTTCGGCGTCGGCGAGCGGGTGTCCTGGATGATCCCGCCCGAATGCATCATCCTGCACCGGCGCGATCGGCCTTCAGCCGGCGAGAGCGAAAATCCGGTGAGCGGCGTGATCGGCGAATACGTTCCGCTGGGGGAGACCACCAGCGTGACCGTGCAGGTAGGGGCGCCTGCGTCGGTGCCGCTGGCGATGAGTCTGGTGACGCACCATGCGCGGCGCAATAACCTGGCCGTGGGCGATGCAGTCAGGGTGACCCTGCTGGCCTCGGGCATCCACCTGATGCCGCCGGCAGAGGTGTTTGCCGGACGGCATGCGCCGGCCGCCGCGCGTTCGGACTAAGCCGCGGCGCCTGCGCGCCGGGCAAGCGCTCAGTCGACCGCGACCATCACGCTGCTCGCCTTGATCACGGCATAGGCTTTCTTGCCTTTTTTCAGCTTCAGCGCTTTGGCGGAGGGCGTGCTGATGACTGCGACGATGTCGATGCCGGGTGCGACGCGCAGCGTGACCTCGGCGCTGACCGGGCCCAGGATGACGTTCCTGACCGTGCCTTTGATGGTGTTTCGCGCGCTGATTTTCATTTGACTCTCCTTAAATTGAAGGCGCCAGCGCCGGGGCGGCACGCCGCACCGGCAAGGCATCGCTTACATCGTAGAATTTTCCGGTGATGGAGGTGCCGTATCCCGGCAAGCCGGCCAGGATTTTGCGCAGCTCCGCGCCGCGCAGCAGTTTGATGAATTTGGCGTGCAGCGGATCGTCCAGGGAATCGCTGCGGCAGGCGAGGTAGTAGCGCTCGGTCAAGAGCGGAATGAAGTCCAGGCCGTAGTGGGCGGCCGCCGCGCGTATGCCGTAGCCGGCGTCGGCCATGCCGCCTGCGACCGTGGCCGCCACGGCGAGATGGGTGAATTCCTCCGTGTGGTAGCCGTCTATGGCGGCCGGGTCGATGCCGGCGCCGGAGAGCAGCTCGTCGAACTCGATGCGGCTGCCTGAATCGCGCTGGCGGTTGATCAGGCGCACGCCCTTTCGGGTCAGGTCGCTGAGGTCGTGTATGGCCTTGGGATTGTCCCTGGCCACCATCAGGCCCTGGGTGCGCGTCGCCAGGCCGATCAGCTTGTGCTGGCGCGGCTTGAGATAGCGGCGGAACATTCCGGCTGCTGCCTGCTCCATGCCTTCGGCGAAATGGAATCCCGCCACGCTGCAATGGCCTTTGGACAACGCGGCCAGGCTGTCCAGGCTGCCGAGGAAGCGCAGATCGAGTTTCAGCTCATCGCTGCGCGCCAGCCGGTCACGCAGCTGCGCCAGCGCCAGGTCGTGGCTGGCGCAGATCGTGAGCCGGGTTGCGCTGACGTCGATGACGCGCGACAGCACGCGCTCGATCTCCTGGCCCACGCTCTCCAGTTCCGGCGCCAGCCGCGCCTGCACCAGCTGTTCCGCCCACAGCAGCTTCAGTCCGAATTCGGTGAGCTCGGCGCCACGGCCGCGGGCGAGCTTGACCAGGGGTTTGCCGAACATGCGCTCCCATTTTCCTACGAGGCCCCATACATGGCGGTAGGACAGCTTTACCGTCCTTGCCGCGCCCGCCAGCGAGCCGGCCGAGTGCATCGCGTAGAGCACGCGGAACAGAATCGGTTCCACCCCCTGGCCGCCACCGGCCTGGAGTTGCCACTCGTATTGAAGCTTTACCCGGATCATTATGCAGTCCTGTTCATATTTGGATCTGGCGCGCAATCGAATAGTATCCGCGTAACTTATCAGAAATTCAGGGAAATTTCGATTGCGCCTGCGAGTTTCGGCGTTTCCTGCGATTGCCGACAATTCGATACGAGGAGATTAAACATGAAAACAAGAACATTGGTATTGCTGCTTGCACTCACCGCATCGGCATTGGGCGGGATAGACAGCGCCGTAGCGCGGGACATCAAGATGGCGACCACCACCAGCACCGACAATTCCGGGCTGCTCAAGGTGCTGCTGCCGAAGTACGAAGCGAAGTGCGGCTGCAAAGTGCATGTGGTCGCGGTCGGCACCGGGGCGTCGCTCAAGCTGGGCGAAAACGGCGACGCCGACGTGGTGCTGGTGCACGCGCGCAAGGCCGAGGACGAATTCGTCGCCAAAGGCTACGGCGTGAACCGGCGCGATGTGATGTACAACGATTTCATTCTGGTCGGGCCGAAGAGCGACCCCGCACGTCTAGGCGGGATGAGGGACGTGATCGCCGCGATGAAGCAGATCAAGCAGAGCGGCGCGGGTTTCGTTTCGCGCGGCGACGATTCGGGCACCAACAAAATGGAACTGGGATACTGGAAAGACGCCGGCATCGACCCCAAGGGGGCGAACTACTTCGCCATCGGCCAGGGCATGGGGCAGACGCTCACCGTCGCCGGGGAAAAAGGCGGATATACGCTGACCGACCGCGCCACCTATGCCACCTACAAGGATCGCACCGGCCTCGAAATTCTGGTCGAGGGCGACGCCAAGATGTTCAACCCCTACGGCGTAATCGCGGTGAATCCGAAACGTTATCCCGGCGTGAATTACGACGGCGCGATGAATTTCATCGAGTGGATCACCTCGCCCGAAGGCCAGCAGGCGATTGCGGCGTTCAAGCCGACCGGCGCGCAGTTGTTCTTCCCCGACTACAAGAAGTAGCGTCGGATCCGCTTTCTCGGCTGGCGCGTTCCGCGCGCCGGCTGCTGCACATTTAGGGACACGATGGACCTGCTCGAACCCACGCGCGAAGCCTTTGCGCTGCTGCTGCGGGGCGATGCGGAGTTGCTGCAGATCATCTGGCTGTCGATCTGGCTGTCGCTCGCCGCGATCGCACTGAGCGGGCCGCCGTCGGTTGCGTTCGGCTTCCTGCTGGCGAAGCGGCGCTTTCCCGGGCAGCGCTCTCTGGTAGTGGTGGTGCAGGCGCTGCTGTCCTTCCCGACCGTGGTGATCGGGCTGGTGATCTACCTGTTGCTGTCGCGGCGCGGGCCGCTGGGCTCGTTCGAGCTGCTGTTTTCGCCGACGGCGATCGTGATCGGCTACATGGTGATCGCTTTTCCTATCCTGGTGGTATTCACTGTCTCTGCGGTGCAGGGGGCCGATCCGCGCGTGTACGAAACCGCGCGCAGCCTGGGTGCGAGCCGCCTGCGGGCCGCACTTACGACTTTGCACGAAGTGCGTTTCGGCATCATCGCCGCGGTAGTCAACGCTTTTGGCCGGGTGGTGTCCGAAGTCGGCTGCGCCATCATGGTCGGCGGCAATATTGCCGGCCTGACGCGCAACATGCCGACTGCGATCGCGCTGGAAACGAGCAAGGGCGATTTCGCGCAGGGCATCGCACTGGGCATGGTGCTGATGGCGCTGGCGCTGGGCATCAACGTCGTCATGGCGCTGTTGCAGGGCGAAGGCGGCTTGAAATGAGCCCGGTGCTGCTTCAAGCCGAGGGGATAGTGCGGCGCCTGGGCGGGCGCCGGGTGCTGGACGGAATACGACTCGGCATTGCGCGCGGACAAGGCTATGTGCTGTCCGGCGACAACGGCAGCGGCAAGACCACCTTGTTGCGCATCCTGTCCGGGCTGGATGCGGCCGACGCGGGCGTGTTGCGCTTTCAGGGCGAGCAGACGCTGCTGCCGCGCTATCCGGATGCCTGGCGGCTGCGCGCGGTCTACGTGCACCAGCATCCCTATCTGTTTCATACCAGCGTCACGGGGAACATCGCGTATGGCCTGAAAGCGCGCGGCGAGTCGCGCGCGCGCTGGTTGCAGAAAGTGGAAGCCGCCATGGACTGGGCCGGGGTGAGGGAGGTCGCCGCAGTGCCGCCGCAAAAGCTCTCCGGCGGCGAAAAGCAGCGCGTCGCCATGGCGCGCGCCAAGGTGCTGGCGCCGCAACTGCTGCTGCTGGATGAACCGACCGCCAATCTGGACGCCGATGGCCGCCGCCGCATCATCGACCTGCTGGCGAGCTTGTGCGCCGAAGGCGTGAGCGTCCTGATCGCCTGCCACGACCGCGAATTGATCGAATTGCCGGGGGTGCAGCGCTTTCATCTGGAGAACGGCAAGCTGTTGTGATTGCTGCGCATTTTTCCTGATGCGGGACGCCAGGCTGGCGCTGGAATACTGCTAAAATCGCGCGTTCGACAACTACAGTTCCCCGCGCGGGTCCAGCATCTGGAGCAAATGAAGATTTTCGGTTTTGCCGGCTGGTCCGGCAGCGGCAAGACGACCCTGATCGAGCAGATGATCCCGCGCTTCGTGCGGGCCGGACTCAAGGTGTCGCTGATCAAGCACGCGCACCATCGTTTCGACGTGGATCACCCGGGCAAGGATTCCTACCGCGTACGCGAGGCCGGTTGCGGCGAGGTGCTGGTCACTTCGGGGCAGCGCTGGGCGCTGATGCACGAAGTGCGGGGCGAGCCGGAAGCGACGCTGGAGGAACAGATCGCGCGCATGTCGCCCTGCGATTTGCTGCTGATCGAGGGCTACAAGTACTATCCCTTGCCCAAGCTGGAAATTTATCGCACGGCCAACGGGAAGCCCTTGCTCTATCCCGAGGACCAGCACATCGTGGCGCTGGCCACCGACACGCCGGTGCAATGCAGCTTGCCGCAGTTCGGCCTCGAGGACTACGATGCGATAGCTGCATTCGTGCTCGCCACCGTGGAGTTGACGCGATGAACCAAGGCATGCTTTCCGTCGACGAGGCGCTCGCCATCCTGCTTGCAGGCGCCAGGCCCGTCGCCGAGGTGGAGCAGGTGCCCACGCTCGCCGCCAGCGGACGCGTGCTGGCGCGGGCGCAACATTCCACGCTGGCCGTGCCCCCGCTGGACAACACCTCCATGGACGGCTACGCGGTGCGCGCGGCCGATTGCGCCTCGGGCGAGGCGCGCCTGCCGGTTTCGCAGCGCATCCCGGCAGGGAGCGTGCCGGCCCCGCTGGCGGCCGGGACTGCGGCGCGCATTTTCACCGGCGCGCCGGTGCCACCCGGCGCCGACGCGGTGGTGATGCAGGAATACTGCGTGCAGGAGGGCGACGCGGTCGTCGTCAGACACCGTCCGCAGGCGGGCGAATGGGTGCGCCGCGCGGGCGAGGACATACGCGCTGGCGACGAAATTCTCGCGGCGGGGATGAAACTGCGGCCGCAGGATACCGGCCTCGCCGCTTCGGTCGGGATAGCCGCGCTGCCGCTGTATCGCAGGCTGAAGGTCGCGGTGTTCTTCACCGGCGACGAACTGGTGATGCCGGGCGAGCCGCTGCCGCCGGGCCGCATCTACAATTCCAACCGCTACAGCCTGAACGGCCTGCTGCAAGCGTTCGGCTGCGCGGTAAAGGACTACGGCATCGTGCCCGACCGCCTGGACGCGACGCGTGCGGTGCTGCGCGAGGCGGCCGCAGACAACGATCTGATCGTCACCTCGGGCGGCGTGTCGGTGGGCGAGGAAGACCATATCAAGCCCGCGGTCGAGGCCGAAGGCCGGCTCAGCCTGTGGAAAATCGCGGTCAAGCCGGGCAAGCCGCTCGCCTTCGGCGAGGTCGATGCGGGCGGCGGGCGCAAAGCGCATTTCATCGGCCTGCCGGGCAACCCGGTGTCGAGCTTCGTCACCTTTCTGGTGTTCGTGCGGCCGTTTCTGCTGCGCTGCCAGGGCGTCGCCCGGGTCGAACCGCTGAGTTACCCGCTGCGCGCTGATTTCGACTGGGTCAAGCCCGATACCCGGCGCGAATTCCTGCGCGTAAAATTGAATCCGGCCGGCGGGCTAGCCCTGTACGCCAACCAAAGCTCGGCCGTGCTGACCTCGACAGTGTGGGGCGACGGCTTCATCGACAATCCGGCCAAACAGGCGATTAAGCGCGGCGACATGGTGAAATTCCTTCCTTACTCGGAGCTGTTTCAGTGAACGTCAGAATTCTCTACTTCGGCCGGCTGCGCGAGGAGATGGGCATAGCCGGGGAGATGCTCGATCTACCGCCGGAAGTCGGCGATGTCGCAAGCTTGCGCGCACGACTGATCGCGCGCGGCGGCGTCTCCGCGAGCGCGTTCGCCACGACCAAGGCGGTGCGCTTTTCCGTCAACCAGGATCTGGCCCGCAACGACACGCCGATCAAGGCAGGTGACGAAATCGCCTTTTTTCCGCCGGTGAGCGGGGGCTGAATGCCGGTGCGGGTGCAGCAGGGGGATTTCGATGTCGGCGCTGAAATCGCCGCGTTCCGCCGCGCCGATCCGAAGATAGGCGCCATCGCCAGTTTCATCGGCCTGGTGCGCGACCGGAACGAGGGCGACGCGGTCGCCGGCATGACCCTGGAACACTATCCCGGCATGACCGAAAAGGCGCTGGCGGGCATCGTTGCCGAAGCCAAGGGCCGCTGGGACATCATCGACGCGCTGGTGATCCACCGCGTCGGCGAATTGAAGCCGCTGGACCAGATCGTGCTCGTGGTGGTGACGGGGGCGCATCGCGGAGCGGCCTTCGCCGCCTGCGAGTTCATCATGGACTACCTCAAGACGCGGGCGCCGCTGTGGAAAAAAGAGCAGACTGCCGAGGGCGCGCGCTGGGTGGAGGCGCGCAGCTCCGACGATGAGGCGGCCGAGCGCTGGAGCGAGCCGAGCGCAAAGTAGGGCCGGCGTTTTTTCAGAACGAGGGGATGCAAGTGTCGTTTTCCGGATTCCTTGCTGTCGGTGGCGGCGCTGCTGCGGGCGCCTGGGTGCGCTGGTGGCTGGGGATGCTGCTCAACCCCGTATTTCCCACGCTGCCCCTGGGCACGCTGGCAGCCAATCTCATCGGCGGCTGGCTGATGGGTCTGGCGATGGGGCTGATGTCCCATTTCGAAAGCCTGCCGCCGGAAATGCGGCTGCTGCTGACCACCGGATTTCTCGGCGGGCTCACCACGTTTTCCACGTTTTCCGCCGAGACCGCCACGCTGATTTCGCGCGAGCAGTACGGCTGGACCGCAGTCATCGTTTCGGTTCACGTCATCGGTTCGGTGCTGATGACGCTCGTAGGTATTGCGATGGTCGGCTTGGTGCTCAAGCGCTAAGCGCGCCGCGCCCGGACGCAGGAGTGCACATGACAAACGGAATTTACCTCAGGTTCTACACCCATGAAAACCGCAAGCACCAGCACCTGCTGTTGTACGAATGGCTGCTCGAGCAAGCGAAGCAATGCGGCATCCACGGCGGTTCGGCGTTCCGCGCCATCGCAGGCTTCGGCCGCCACGGCATCCTGCACGAACAGCACTTCTTCGAACTGGCCGGCGACCTGACGGTCACGGTCGAGTTTCTGTTGAGCGACGAAGAGGCGCAAAGCCTGCTGGACCTGATAGAGCGCGAGAACGTCCGCGTGTTCTATGCCAAAGTTCCGGCGGAATTCGGCGTGACGAAAGGATCGGATTAGAAAAATGCGCCTGGCCGCGGCGCTGAATGCGGCAGGACTGCTCCCCGTAGTGGATTCGAGGCTCCCCAGATGAAAATATTGGTGGCCGGCGGCGCCGGTTACATCGGTTCCCACATGGTCCAGGCGCTGCGCAGCGCGGACTGCGATGTACTGGTGCTGGACGACCTTTCCGGCGGGCATCGCGACGCGGTGCGCGGCGCCGAACTGGTGGTCGGCAGCCTGGCGGACCGCGCGCTGCTCGACCAACTGCTGGGGGCGCAGCGCTTCGACGCGGTGATGCACTTCGCCTCCTTCATTCAGGTCGGCGAGTCCGTGCGCGAGCCCGCCAAGTATTACCGCAACAACCTGATCAATACGCTGAACCTGCTCGACGCAATGGTCGCGCACCGGGTGCAGCGTTTCGTTTTTTCTTCGACCGCCGCCATCTTCGGCGAGCCGCAGCGCACGCCGATCGACGAGGGCCACCCGGCCTTGCCGATCAATCCCTACGGCCAGAGCAAGTGGATGGTCGAGCGCGTCCTCGCCGACTACGAGGCGGCCTACGGGCTGCATTCGGTCTGCCTGCGCTACTTCAACGCCGCGGGCGCCGATGCGGCTGCCGGCCTCGGCGAGCGCCACGATCCGGAGACGCATCTGATCCCGCTGGTCCTGCAGGCGGCCGCCGGCAAGCGCGCGGCGATTTCGGTATTCGGCAACGACTACGACACGCCGGACGGCACCTGCATCCGCGATTACATCCACGTGATGGACCTGTGCGATGCCCATCTTCTGGCATTGAAGCATCTCGTTTCGGGAAAAGGCAGCGGCCGCTACAACCTGGGCAACGGCCTGGGCTATTCGGTGCAGCAGGTGATCGCTACCGCGCGCGCGGTGACCGGGCGCGAAATCGCCGTGCGCCACGAGGCGCGGCGCGCGGGCGATCCGGCGCGCCTGGTCGCGGACTCGGCGCAGGCGCGGCGCGAACTCGGCTGGCAGCCGCAGCGCGCGGACCTGGCTCGCATCATTGCCGACGCCTGGGCCTGGGAGCAGCGCCGTCCGGGCGCCGCGGCGGCCACGGCCGGACACCGCTGTTTCAACTTACCGAACAAGGATCACCCATGATATTGGTCACCGGCGGCGCCGGCTTTATCGGCAGCAATTTCGTCCTCGACTGGCTGGCCCAGTCCGATGAATTCGTCGTCAATCTGGACAAGCTCACTTACGCCGGCAACCTGGAAAATCTCGCGGCCATCGCGGAGGGGCGCGGCCATGATTTCGTCAAGGGCGACATCGCCGACTTCGAACTGGTGGCGGGGCTGCTGGCCGCGAACCGGCCGCGCGCCGTGATCAATTTCGCCGCCGAATCGCACGTCGACCGCAGCATTCACGGACCGGAAGATTTCATCCAGACCAATATCGTCGGCACCTTCCGTCTGCTCGAAGCCGTGCGCGCCCACTGGAACGGACTGGACGAGGAGAGCAAGACGGCGTTTCGCTTTCTGCACGTCTCCACCGACGAAGTCTACGGTTCGCTGCAGGCGGACGAGCCGGCGTTCCGCGAAGACCGGCGCTACGAGCCCAACAGCCCGTATTCCGCGAGCAAGGCCGCAAGCGACCACCTGGTGCGCGCCTACCATCACACTTACGGCCTGCCGGTGCTCACGACCAATTGCTCGAACAACTACGGCCCCTATCATTTTCCGGAAAAGCTGATCCCGCTGGTGATCCACAACGCGCTCGCGGGCCAGCCGCTGCCGATCTACGGCGACGGCCGGCAGATTCGCGACTGGCTGTATGTCAAAGATCATTGCTCGGCCATCCGCCGCGTGCTTGAAGCCGGCCGGGTGGGCGAGACCTACAACATCGGCGGCTGCAACGAGAAACCGAATCTGGAGGTGGTGCATACCCTGTGCGCCCTGCTCGACGAGCTCCAGCCCCGGGCGGACGGCCGGTTCTACCGGGAGCAGATCACCTATGTCCAGGACCGCCCCGGCCACGACCGCCGCTATGCCATCGACGCCGGCAAGATAGCGCGCGAACTGGGCTGGAAACCGGCCGAGACCTTCGACAGCGGCATGCGCAAGACGGTGCAATGGTATCTGGGCAACCAGGCCTGGGTGCACAATGTGACCAGCGGCGCTTATCGCGACTGGGTCGGCAAGCACTACGGGAACGCAGGATGAAAATTCTGCTTACCGGCAAGAACGGACAGGTGGGCTTCGAACTGCAGCGCGCGCTCGCGCCGCTGGGCGAAATCGTCGCGGTCGATCAGGACGACTGCGATCTTTCCGACGCGGCGGCGATCCGCGATCTGATCCGCAGGGTCAAGCCCGGCCTCATCGTCAATCCGGCCGCCTATACTGCGGTGGACAAGGCGGAATCGGACGTCGCAACGGCGGAGGCGGTAAACGCCCGCGCGCCCGGCGTGATCGGCGCGGAGGCCGCGCGGCTCGGCGCCTGGGTGGTGCATTTTTCCACCGACTACGTATTCGACGGCGCGAAGCAGGACGCCTATGTCGAGGCGGATGCGACCAATCCGCAGGGCGTGTACGGCCGCAGCAAGCGCGACGGCGAACTGGCGCTGCAAGCAAGCGGCGCGCAGCATCTGATATTGCGCACCAGCTGGGTGATGGGCGCGCACGGCAGCAACTTCGCCAAGACCATGCTGCGCCTCGCCGCCGAGCGCGACCAGTTGAGCGTGGTCGCGGACCAGTTCGGCGCGCCGACTTCGGCCGCCTTGCTGGCCGACCTGACCGCGCTGCTGGTGCGCGAGATGCAGCTCAAAGGCCGGCATGATTTCGCGTTCGGGCTGTATCACGCGGTTCCTGCCGGGGTAACGACCTGGCATGAATGCGCCTGCTTCGTGATCGAACAGGCGCTGCGCGCCGGCAAGCAATTGAAAGCGAAACCGGAAAACATCAAGGCGATCACCACGGCCGAGTTTCCCACGCCGGCCCGGCGGCCGGCGAACTCGCGCCTGGATACCACGCATTTTCGCCGGACTTTCGGCCTGCAGCTGCCATCCTGGCAGTCGGGGCTGCAACACATTCTTCAGGAAATATTTCAAAACGCATGAGCACACGCAAAGGCATCATTCTCGCCGGCGGGTCCGGCACGCGGCTGTACCCGGTCACGCTGGCGGTGTCCAAACAGCTATTGCCGATTTACGACAAGCCGATGATCTACTATCCGCTCAGCACCTTGATGCTGGCCGGAATCCAGGACATCCTGATCATCTCGACGCCGCAGGACACGCCGCGCTTTGAGCAGTTGCTGGGCGACGGCAGCCAGTGGGGTTTGAATCTACAATACGCCGTGCAGCCCAGTCCGGACGGCCTGGCGCAGGCTTTCATCATCGGCCGCGAATTCGTCGGACACGGCGACAGTGCACTGGTGCTGGGCGACAACATCTTCTACGGCCACGAGTTCGCCCATGACCTGGACAGCGCCGGCCGCCAGCAGCAGGGGGCGACGGTGTTCGCCTATCACGTGCACGATCCGGAACGCTATGGCGTGGTGGAATTCGACGACACGGGCAAGGCGGTCAGCCTGGAAGAAAAGCCCAAGCAGCCCAAATCGAACTACGCCGTCACCGGCCTGTATTTCTACGACAACCAGGTCCTCGACATGGCGCGGGATCTGAAGCCGTCGGCCCGCGGCGAACTGGAGATCACCGACGTCAATCGCATTTATATGGAGCGCAAGGCCTTGAACGTCGTGGTCTTGGGGCGGGGTCATGCCTGGCTGGACACCGGCACCCACGAAAGCATGCTGGACGCGAGCCAGTTCATTGCCACCATAGAACGGCGGCAGGGGCTGAAAGTGGCGTGTCCGGAAGAAATCGCGTTTCGCCGGCGCTGGATAGACGCGGCGCAGCTGGAACGGCTCGCCCGGACTATGCTGAAGAACCCGTATGGCCAGTACCTGCAGGGTTTGCTCAAAGAAAAGGCGTTCTGATGCGGGTCATCAGACCGGCCATGCTTGACACGCCGGCCCCCGGACCGAAAATCGCAGGATCCAATCACTCGTAGCCCGCGCACAGATCCCCTTCGGCCTTGAGGCCGTCGAGTGCGCCGTAGTCCGGTTGCCACCGATGGCCTGCGTGCCCTGTGAGCACATCCAATTCACGCAAGGTGGCGCAGCCCTGTTCGCGCAATTGCACCGCGAATTGCTCGAGATCCGGAAATTGCTGCAACGCATCCCACCAGATTGCGCGGCCGGCGAGGAAGCCGTTGGCGCCGGCGGCATACGCGTACGCCATGACGCGCAGGAACTGCGACGACGTAACGCCGGCGGACAGCATCACCCATGGCATGCCGGCGTTGCCGCAGATGCCGCCCATCGCGTCGAAGAAGCGCTGCGCGCGCAGATGTCCGGGGCTGCCATCGCGGGCCGGGAGCGTCGCGCCGGGCAGCGGGCTTTCGAGCTTCAGCAGGTCCACGCCATAGCGGGGATGGACGAACTCGCGCACGCTGTCGAGCACCAGTTCCGGGCGTTTTTCGGGCGATTCAAAGGGGTCGAGACCGCGGCTCGCGCGCTGCGCAAACGGGTAGATCAGCAGTTCGAGCACCAGCGCGATGTCGTAGCGGCGGCATTTGTCACCGATGCTTTCGACAAAGTTCTGTTGGTGCTCGACGATATCCGCGGCGGCATCGGGGCGAAACCAGGTCAACAGTTTGACGCCGTCGCCGCCGGCACGCTTTATTTTTTCGACGCTCCAGTTCCGGATCGAACGCGATCTGCGGCCGCCCGGCGTGTCCTCGAAGCGATGGTCCTCCAGCGTCACCAGCAGGCCGGTGCGCGCCGGCAGCGCCGGCAGCGCGCCGGGGAAGGAGAAATCGGGGTCGAGGAGCATCGCGCTGGCGTGATCGCCCAGCCCGGCGGCGAGCACGCGCTTGACCGCGACCATGTCGGCAAAACTCACCTGGTCCGCGGCGATGCCGAGTTTTTTCGAAATCAGGGCTGAGATCTGATGGCGCTGATCGATGGCCACCATGTTGAAATGACCCGCTGGCGTCGCCATGCGGCGCAGCCCCCGCTGTTTACCCAGACGCCAATCGACTGACATGCGTTGAAACAGACCCATCCAGACGAGAAAACATAGCCGCAGTCAGGCCGGCAAATGCGACAGCAAGCGGCGGCCTGCCGACCCGACCAGAGCTTCGAATGTACCTTCCGATTCATAAGGTCTATTGATTTTTGTCAATCGGTGGGTTTCCGGCGCGCTATCTAATATGTCATGCAATCGAAAGAATCTCCCCAGCCCGAGCGCTGTTACGACACGTTCCACATGGGTCGTTCCGGCATCGACCTTTACAGCATGGACGTCGGGGCCCGTTTCGTCGATATCCGCGGCTTCGCCGCCTACGTTGGAGGCTCGCCGACAAACATGAGCGTCGGTTGTCGCCGCCTGGGGTTGAAGTCCGCGCTTCTGACTGCGTTCGGGGAGGACCCGGTTGGCGATTTTGTCGCGCATTTTCTGACCAAGGAAGGGGTCGACATCCGATACAGCCCGCGCAAACCCGGGCGGCACACGAGTGCTGTCGTGCTCGGCATCGAACCGCCGGACAAATTCCCGCTGGTCTTCTACCGCGACAACTGCGCCGATATCGCGCTGACCATCGACGATGTGCTGGCTGCGCCCATCGGCCAGAGCCGCGTGTTCGAGTTCGCCGGCACAAATCTCAGTCAAGAGCCCAGCCGCAGCGCGACGCTGTATGCGGCGGAGGTCGCGCGCAAAGCCGGCACGGCCGTGGTGTGCGATCTGGATTTCCGGCCGAACCAGTGGCATGACCCGCGCGCTTTCGGCACCGCGGTGCGCTCGGTGCTGCATAGCGCGGATATCGTGATGGGCACCGAGGACGAGATCAACGCCGCGATGCTGACCGATCCGGGTTCAATCCGGTTGACGCACTCGCAGATCAGCGACGCCCGGGTGAGCGGAGACACGGCGGAACATGTAGCCGACCTTCTGGCGTTGGGGCCCGCGGTGGTCGTCGAGAAGCTCGGCGAAGCGGGCTGCCGCATCCACCGGCGGGGCGAGCGGCCGGAGGACGTACCGGGTTTCCCGGTGACGGTGCAGAACATCCTCGGCGCCGGCGATGCCTTCGGGGCGGGATTTCTCTACGGCTATGTCCAGGGATGGGATTTGCGCAAGGCCGCGAGGCTGGGAAACGCCTGCGGCGCGATGGTGGTGACCCGCCACGGCTGCTCCATTTCCATGCCCTTCCGGGACGAGGTGATGGCTTTTGCCGAAGAGCGGGGTGGTTTGTGATGACCTATCCGGTTTTGGGACGGCATGAGTAACGCAATCCTGCAGCGCTTCGATCTGGCAGGACGGACGGTCGCGATCACCGGCGGCGGCGGCGCGCTGTGCGGCGCCATGGCGGACGCCCTGGGGACGATGGGCGTGAAGGTGGCCGTTCTGGACATCAGTCTGGAAAAGGCCGAAATCCGGGCGCAGGCGATCCTCGGTTCCGGCGGCACGGCCCGCGCTTATGGCTGCGACGTTCTGGATGCGGCTCAGCTGCGCGAATGCCGTGATGCGATCGCCACTGCCTGGGGCCCGCCCGATCTGCTGATCAACGGCGCCGGCGGAAACGATCCGCGCGGCAGCACCTCGGTCGAATTCGAGGAGCCGAAAAAAGACGCGGCGACGGCGCAGTCCTTCTTCGACCTTGACCCTGCCGGATTCCGTCACGTGTTCGATCTGAATTTCATGGGGACGTTTCTGACGACGCAGGCATTTTCGCGCGCCATGGTCGCCAGGGGCAGGGGATCGATCGTCAACATCTCTTCGATGAGCGCCTTCATGCCGCTGACCAAGGTGGCGGCGTATTCGGCCGCGAAGGCGGCAGTGAGCAATTTCACGCAGTGGCTGGCGGTCCACTTCGCCCATGCCGGCGTGCGCGTGAACGCGCTGGCGCCGGGATTTTTCATGACCGAGCAATTGCGCTTTCTGCATATCGATGCCGCCACGGGCGAACTGCTGCCGCGTGCGCGCCAGGTGATCGCGCACACGCCGATGGGGCGCTACGGCCAGCCCGACGATCTGCTCGGCGCATTGGTGTGGCTGCTTTCGGACGCCTCCAGTTTCGTCACCGGCGTGGTGGTGCCTGTCGATGGCGGATTTTCCTCGTTTTCGATATAGATATTCCCGGCAAAAGCGTAGCGACCGACGAAAGAGACAGCTGACGTGGCCAACGTGATTCTGAAACATCTGGTGAAACGGTTCAATTCGGTGACGGCGGTCGACGATCTGTCGCTGGAGGTCCATGACCGGGAATTCGCGGTGCTGGTCGGTTCTTCCGGATGCGGCAAGACCACCGCGCTGCGCATGATCGCCGGCCTCGAGCCGATTACGTCAGGCGACATTTTCATCGGCGATACGCTGGTGAACGACATGGATCCGAAGGACCGGGACATCGCCATGGTGTTTCAGAATTACGCCCTCTACCCGCACATGAACGTCCGCGACAACCTCGGCTTCGGACTCAAGATCCGCAAGTTTCCCAAGGCCGAGATCGAAGCGCGGGTGCAGGAGGCGGCCGACATCCTCGGCATCGAAGATATGCTGGGGCGCAAACCCAAGGAGCTTTCAGGCGGGCAGCGGCAGCGTGTGGCCCTGGGACGGGCGATCGTCCGGAAGCCCAAGGTGTTCCTGTTCGACGAACCGCTGTCCAACCTCGACGCCAAGCTGCGGGTGGCCATGCGGGCCGAGATCAGCAAGCTCCACCGGCGCCTTGGTGCGACCATTATCTACGTCACCCACGATCAGGTGGAAGCCATGACCATGGCCGACCGGATTTTCATCATGCACCGGGGCGCCCTGCAGCAGACCGGCATGCCGATGGAGGTCTACGCGAAACCGGCGAACCTGTTCGTCGCCGGCTTCATCGGTTCGCCGTCGATGAATTTTGTCGAGGCCACGCTGGTCCGGGAAGCGGATGCCTGGTTCATCGACGCCGGCAGTTTCAAGGTGCGGGCGCCCGAGTCGTTTAACGCCCGGCTCGAACCCCACGCGGGACGGCCGGTCATCTTCGGCGTGCGCCCGGAGGACATGTCGGCGCACAACCCTGTGGCGGGGGCCGGCGGCGGAAACACGGTGACGACCCAGGCGGACGTGGTCGAGACGCTCGGGTCGGAGATCCTCGTCCACCTGACCTGCGGGGCCCATTCCCTGGTCGCTCGGATGGAGGCGCCCGAGCGGCTGTTGACCGAAGGACAGAGGCTGGAAGTGGATCTGAAGATGATGAAGACGCATGTCTTCGACAAGGAGACGTCACAGACCATTGTGTGACATCGGAAGCAGTTCTATTTGACTAGGAGGCATCGTATGAGAAAAGCACTGAAATTTACCGCGTTGGCGGGCCTGCTTTGCACCAGTCTGGTATCGGCGAGCGCTAGCGCCGAAATCGACTGGAAGCAATCCCAGGGAACCGAGATTCGTTTCCTGATGAACAAGCATCCGTTTACGACCTACATCGAGCCGAAGGTGGCCGAGTTCGAGAAACTGACCGGCATCAAGGTCGTGATCGAGGCGTTTCCCGAGGACCAGTACCGCAACAAGCTCACGATCGAACTGAACTCCGGCGGCAAGGTGGACGGCTACATGATCATGCCGGGTCAGGACGACCTGTACTACTCCAAGGCCGGATGGCTGCAGCCTCTGGATGCGTACATCGCCGACCCCAAGTTGACCGATCGTTCCTGGGATCCGAAGGACTTCTTCGCCAGCTTTGCCAAGGCGTCCTCGGTGGACGGCAAGCAGATCGGCGTCGTTATCAACGCTGAGACTTCGCTGCTGGCCTATCGCAAGGACCTGTTCACCAAGTTCAAGCAGAAGGTCCCCGCGACGATGAAGGAGCTGGAAGCGACTGCCAAATACTTCCACGGCAAGGAAGTGGACGGCAAGAAGCTCGTCGGCATCACGCTGCGCGGGAAGAAGGCGGCGGCCACCTCGCAGTGGGTCGACTTCCTCTATAGCTTCGGCGGTTCCTGGACCAACGCCCAGGGCAAGTCGAATTTCGCCTCCGCCGAGGACATCGCGGCGTTCAAGTTCTACGGCGATCTGCTGAGAAACTACGGGCCGCAGGGCGGCACCATGCTGCATTGGGCGGAGAGCACCTCCAGTTTCATGGAGGGCAAGGCGGCGATGATCTATGACGCCAATGTGTTCAAGTCGCTGTATGAGAATCCGAAGGAGTCGAAAGTGGCCGGCCAGGTCGGCTATGCCGTGATTCCGGCCGGTCCGAAAGGCCTGCGCCTGCCCCACGTTTCCAATTGGAGCCTTTCGATCAGCAAGAATAGCCCGCCCGAGCGGCAGAAGGCGGCGTGGCTGTTCATCCAGTGGGCGACCAACAAGGACAACGGCCTCGGGGCGCTGCTCGCCGGCGTTCCGTCGGGGCGGAAATCGTCCTGGGATTCCAAGGAATACAAGGCGAATGACAAGCAGCCGGACTGGACCGCAGCGACGATGAAGTCCTTCGACATCGGCCAGGGCCAGTGGAATCCGCCCGTCATCAACGTCCCCGAGATTCGCGACATCACCGGCCAGGTGATCGTCGACGCGATCGAGGGCAAGGACGTGGCCGCGTCCGCGAAGAAGGCGGCCGAGCTGATGGACAAGAAGATGGAGCGGTAATTTGGTGTCGTCGGGTCTGCCTGCTGCGCTCGATGCGGGCGCAGCGGGCGGAGCCGGTTTTCCGTGGGTGGACCCATAGCCATGACGGCCACATACAGCGCGATCTCCCGCTACGTCGATCGCCGCCAGCGCTTTTTTTTCCCCGCGCCCGCGGTGGCCGTGCTGTTTCTGATCATTGTTCTGCCTATCGTCTTCAACCTCTACCTGACCTTCACCAAATGGACGGTCGGGCTGGGGCAGCCGCAGTTCATCGGTTTCGACAATTTTGTCGAGGCATTCGGGGACGAGCGCGTATGGAACGGCGTGAAGGTGATGATCTATTTCAGCGGCGCCAGCCTGGCGCTGGAGCTGTTTCTCGGTCTGATGATCGCGCTGTATTTCAACCGCGCCTTCAGGGGCAGCGAGGTGGTCCAGGCGATCTATATCATCCCGTTCGCGGCGACACCGGTCGCCGTGGCGCTGATCTGGCGCATCATGCTGAACCCCGAAATCGGGGTGATCAATTATATGCTCACCAGCATCGGGCTGCCCCCGGGGCTGTGGGTCAGCAGTGAGCATATGGTGGTCCCGACGCTGGTGATAGTCGATGTATGGAAATGGACGCCGATGATTACGCTGATCGTGCTCGCCGGCCTCAAGTCCCTGCCGCAGGACCCGTATGAGGCGGCGCGCATCGACGGGGCGAACCCGCTGCAGATCTTCTGGTACATCACCTTGCCGCTGATCCGGCCGGTGCTGATTGCAGCCCTGATGCTGCGTTCCCTGGATAACCTCAAGGAATTCGACATGATCTACACCATCACCCAGGGCGGACCCGGCATCGCCTCGGAGACGCTCTACCTCTATTCCTACAACGTAAGCTTCGGGTTCTTCAAGGCCGGGTACGGCTCGGCGCTGATGGTGGTGGTGTTTCTGGTCGTGTTGGTGTTCAACGTGCTCATGAACCGCCTGCGGCGCGACGCGTCGGCGGTTTGACCGGGGCAGATATGGCAAAAAATCGAACCGCCAGAACGCTGAAGACGATCCTCTTTTACGCGGGTGCGATCGCCCTGTGCGCCCCGCCGCTGTTCGTGTTCGTCTGGATGATCATGACCGGCCTCAAGACCGGCGTGCAGAACATCTCCTATCCCCCGGAGTTCATCTTCATGCCGACGCTGGAGAATTTCCGGGCGGTGTTCGATCAGTACAATTTCTTCCACTACCTGATGAACAGCCTGATCATCGCCACCCTGGCCACGGCCATCTCGCTGGTGCTGGGGCTGCCGGCTGCGTATTCGATCGCGAAGTACCGGCAGGGGAAGATCGGCATGCTGATTCTGATCGCGCGGATGACGCCCTTCGTAAGCTATCTGCTGCCCTGGTACATCATCTTTCGCTACCTGAAGCTGATCGACAGCTACAGTGCGCTGACGATCACCCATCTGATCATCACGATGCCGATGGTGATCTGGCTGATGGTGTCTTTTTTCGAGAGTATGCCGGGCGAACTCGAGGACGCGGCGATGATAGACGGCTGTTCCCGCTGGCAGAGCTTTATCCTGATCGTGCTGCCATTGATGCGCAATGGCGTCGCCACCTCGGCGATCATGGCGTTCATCTTTTCGTGGAACCAGTTCCTGTTTTCGCTGATCCTCTCCGGGCCGCAGACCAAGACCGTGCCGGTCGCGGTGTATAACTTCATTTCCTACGGCAAGATAGACTGGGCCGGCATCGGCGCCGCGGCGACCCTGATCGTCCTGCCAGTATCGATTTTCGCGTTTTTTGTGCGCAAGTCCATCGTTCAGGGGCTGACCATGGGAGCGCTGAAGGATTGAGCCTTGCGCGAGGCATCGCGACGCTGCGCCGCCGGAAACGCGTCAGAGCAAGGCTTTCACCGCATCCGGCCGCGGCAAGGGCGAGACCGCGCCGAACCCCTGTATGGCCAGCGCGGCTGCCGCATTGGCATAGCGCGCCGCTTCGAACAGGCTGGCACCCTGCGCCATGCGCGCCAGCAGGTTGCCGCTGAAGCAGTCGCCCGCACCGGTGGCATCGACCAGTCCGACCTTGTGCCCGGCGAGGTGCTCGCGCCGGGTCCCGTCGCTGGCGATCGAGCCGCCGCTGCCCAGTTTCAACACGACGGACTTCGCGCCCTGCGCATGCCCCCAGTCGATGATTCGATCCGGTTCGTCCAGGCCGCACAGACTGGTCGCGTCCTCCAGGCTGGGCAGGAAAATGTCGCTCAGAGCGATCGCTTGCGTGATGCACGCCCGTGCGCGCGCCAGCGGCCAGAGTTTCAAGCGAAGATTGGCGTCGAACGACACCAGGATGCCGGCTTCGCGCGCGAGTTGCATCGCGGCGTATACGGTGTCGCAGGCGCTGCTGGAGATGCCCAGTGAAATGCCAGACAGGTGCAGGATCTTGCCCGCCAGCAGGACCTGTTTCACTTTCGCGCTATGCAGCCATGCCACCGTCATGCGGCTGGCCGCCGAGTCGGCGCGCAGGTAGCTGAACGCATGACCGCTCGCACCGTGGGTCACGAAGTAGATGCCGGTCGGTTGGCCGGCATCAAGCTCGATTCCGGTGGTGTCTATGCCTTCGCGCGACCACAAGGCGAGCAGCAGCTGGCCGAACGCATCGCGGCCTACGCGCGACAGGTAGGCGCAGCGGGCGCCGCAGCGTGCCGCCGCGATGGTGGCGGTGCTGGTGTCGCCTCCATAGTCCTGAAGGTAGGCAGGCTGGCCCGCAGTGGTCTGGTTGAACTCGACCATGCCCTCGCCGAGCGCCACGACATCGTAGGTTTTGCTCATTGCCTGAATCGGTAAATGCACTATCGTCGTATGATAGCAATTAGACACCATTCAAGACTGCGCTGCGCAAGATTGTGCGATCGCTAACCGATCGTTGCGGCGCCTGGGAAGGGGCAGGGAGCCAGAGCGGATGAAAATGACATTTCGCTGGTACGGCGAGTCCGATCCAGTCAAGCTCGAGTATATACGCCAGATTCCCGGCATTTACGGCATCGTTTCCGCCATCTACGATGTGCCGGTCGGCGAAATCTGGCCGTTGGATCAGCTGCAATCGCTGCGCAAACGCATCGAACATGCTGGCCTGAAGTTCGAAGTGGTGGAAAGCGTGCCCGTGCACGAAGACATCAAGCTCGGAAAACCCACGCGGCTTCGCCTGATCGCCAACTTCCAGCAAAACATCCGCAACTGTGCGGCCGCGGGCGTAAAGGTGATCTGCTACAACTTCATGCCGGTGTTCGACTGGACCCGCACCGAGATGGCCAAGGAACTGCCTGACGGCTCCCATACCCTGGCCTTTGATGCGAGCGCGATCGCCAGGATCGACCCGGAAAAAGGCATCGCCCTGCCCGGTTGGGACGCCAGCTACCGGCCCGAAGCGCTCAAGCGCCTGCTCGAGGAATACGCGCCGGTGAGCGACGAGACCCTGTGGGGCAATCTGGAATACTTCCTCAAAGCCATAGTCCCGGTGGCCGAAGAAGCCGGCATCAAGATGGCGATACACCCGGACGACCCGCCGCGTCCGATCTTCGGTCTGCCGCGCATCGTCAAGAATCGCGACGATCTTGCGCGTCTGATCGGCATCGTGGATGCGCCTGCCAACGGCCTCACGCTGTGCTCGGGCTCGCTCGGCGCGGATCCGGGCAATGACATCGAAGCCCTGGTGCGCGAGTTCGGCGGCATGGGGCGCATCCACTTCGCCCACCTGCGCAACGTGAAAGTCGAACCCGATGGCAGCTTCTACGAATCTGCGCATCGCTCATCGGACGGCTCGCTGGATATGGCGGCCATCGTCAAGGCCTACCACGACGTGGGCTTCGATGGCTACGTCCGCCCCGACCATGGTCGAATGATCTGGGGCGAAACGGGCAAGCCTGGCTATGGCCTGTATGATCGTGCGCTGGGCGCCGTGTACCTGAACGGGCTGTGGGAAGCATACGACAAGTTCGAGGCCTAGCGCGGCTGGTTGTTCCAGGCCGCGTCAGCGTCAAAGATGATACTGGGAGGAGTGGTCCATGGCTGTTAAAGATCGCATGTTCGTTCTGTCCGCAATCATGGAGCAGGGCGTGATTCCGGTGTTCTACCATCCGGATGTCGCGGTCTGCGCGAAGGTGATTCAAGCTTGCGCCGACGGCGGTGCCAAATGCGTGGAATTCACCAACCGCGGCGACTTTGCCGTCCACGTGTTTCTCGAGCTGGCGCGGCATTTCGCCAAGGCGGATCCTTCGGTGGTCATGGGGGCGGGTTCCATCGTAGATGCCCCGACAGCCGGCAGCTATATCGCAAACGGCGCCAAATTCGTTGTCGGCCCGCTGCTCAGTGCGCCCGTCGCCAGACTGTGCAACCGCCGTGGCATCCCCTACAGCCCCGGTTGCGGTTCGGCCACCGAGATCGGCGATGCGCAGGAACTGGGCTGTGAAATCGTCAAGGTGTTTCCTGGCGCGTCGGTGGGCGGTCCCGATTTCGTCAGGAGCGTGATGGGTCCGATGCCTTGGACGCGCATCATGCCGACCGGCGGCGTCGAGCCCACCGAGGCGTCCCTTCGCGAGTGGTTCGGCGCCGGTATCGTCGCCTGCGGTATCGGCTCTAAACTGATCACCAAACAACTGCTGGACGCCGGAAATTATCCAGGGATCGAGGAGGCCGTGCGCAAGGTTGTGAACGTAATCAAGACCATCCGCGCGGAACTGGCCGGCAAAGGATAGTCAAACCGCAATCGCCGCGTGCGCGCCGGCCCGCGACCTCTGGCAAGAACGCCGATACGCGTAGCGGCAAATGCGTGTATAAGTTGGTCAATGACCTCGTCGCGTACCGAACCCTTGGTGGGCGCTTTGCATGTTTTCTTACGCGCAGCGATAGTGGGCAGACCCGGAATGGAAATCTAAAGTGGCAACGCGTCCAACCATAGAACAATGTGCCCGCGAAATTCTCGCGATCTTTGTCTCGCACTATGGTTCGCGTCCGGGCGAGGTCCTGCGCCGCACCAGCTTTCTCAAGCTTTGGCCTCAGCGAGGCTACCGGCCGAAGGATTTTGGCGCCGGCATAACATTCGCCGTCGAGAGCGGTTGGCTGGAGTTGCTTCCCGACGGCGGGTCGTATCGCCTGACAAAATACGGCTACACCGACGGTTGACCGGTAACGCCGGCGGCCGGCTGTTCGGTTGATCAAGTCGAACAGGGCGCGCATCGACGTCTGGACCCGACGCGCGGAATCGGTGCCGTTCTGATGGACACGCGGCGCACGCGCAAATTGGCTGGAGGCTACTGCGCTACGTTTGGCATAATAGGGGCGATGAAGACCCATATTGCCGTTCTCCCCCTGGCGCTGGCCGCCGCCTTCAGCAGCGCCGTCCAGGCTACGCCGCTCGAAGAAATCCGCGGGGCCACGGTGTCCAGGCTCGAGTTCGGCGGTTTCAAACTGGAGGTTGCGCTCACGGGAATCAAGGATTGGCCTTTCCCGATCGAGGGCGCGAGCGTCTCCTTCAAACTGAATCCGGACCAAATCGACATCGTCGTCGCGGTAAAGACCGTCGGCACCGAATCCTTTCGCGCCGCCTGCGCCCGGACCGTCGGGCGCGTCCGCGAGTTTCTATACCTCGATGCCAACGGGGTTGCGCCCATGGGGCGGTCTTACTTGAGTGCCTACTTACAGGGGCCGTGGCGTGGCGACGCACGTGAAGCCGCGTTGCGCACGCTCGACGCGAGCACGCGCATACGGGTTGACGTCGTCAAGCGCGGGAGCTGCCAGGCCGCGCTTATCAATGCGCCGGTCGCGTTCGAGGCGATGCCCCCGAAATGACGCCGGGCTGTGGCAGCCGTTCGCCCGAGTGGGTGCACTCTCGGGGCGCCGTCCCGGGCGCGATCGCAAACACCCGCTAAAGCAGGAGAAGCAGACCATGCTGCAACCCGGCCAGATGATGGAGCGCCCGCTGCTGGTGTCGGCGATTATCGAACATGCCGCCGCGCAGTTTGGCGACGTGGAAATCGTATCGCGCGAGACCCACGGCCCGTTGCATCGCACCACCTACGCCTTGTGCGCAGCGCGCGCGCGCAAGCTCGCGAACGCGCTGCACCACCTCGGACTGGAGGCCGGCAGCGCGGTGGCTTCGATCGCCTGGAACAACCACCGCCACATGGAGGCCTACTACGCCGTGTCGGGCAGCGGCATGGTGATGCACACCTGCAACCCGCGTCTCGCGCCGCAGCAGCTGATCTACATCATCAACCACGCGGAAGATGGCGTGGTGCTGTTCGACGCGACTTTCGCGCCGCTGGTAAAGGGCATTGCGGCGCATTGCCCCAAGGTCAAGCACTGGGTCTGCCTCGGCGAGGCGGCGCACATGCCGGAGCTATCCGGCGTGGCGGGCGTGCTTTGTTACGAGGACCTGATCGCCCCGCACAGCGAAGCCTACGACTGGCCCGAATTCGACGAACGCACCGGTGCGGCGTTGTGCTACACCTCGGGTACCACGGGCAATCCCAAGGGTACGCTGTATTCGCATCGGGCCATCGTGCTGAACGCCATGTCGGGCTGCCTGCCGGGGATCCTGTCGCTGTCGCCCAAGGACACGATACTTCCGGTGGTGCCGATGTTCCACATCAATGCCTGGTGCATACCCTATGCCGCACCGATCGCCGGCGCCCGGCTGGTGCTCCCCGGGCCCAAGCTCGACGGCGCGAGCCTGTACGAACTGATCGAAGCCGAGGGCGTCACCGTCAGTGCCGGGGTGCCGACCATCTGGTTCGCGCTGATGCAGCATGTCGAGCAGCATGGTCTGCGCTTCTCGACGATGCGCCGCACCGGCGTCGGAGGCTCGGCCATGCCCGAGGCGCTGATTGCCAAGTTTGCCGACCAGTACGGCGTCGAGGTGAGGCACGGCTGGGGCATGACCGAAACCACCGCGGTCGCCACCATGAGTACGCTCAGCCCGAAACACGCCGCGCTTGCGGCCGCGGCGCAGCATGCCGTGGTGGCGAAACAGGGCAAGAGCGTGTTCGGTGTCGACATCAAGGTGGTCGATGCAAACGGCAAGACGCTGCCCAGGGACGGCCAGTCGCAGGGCGAACTGATGGTGCGCGGCCAATGGATACTGGCGAGCTACTTCAAGGGCGAAGGCGCGCCGCTGGTGGACGGATGGTTCCCGACGGGGGACATCGCCACCATCGATGCCGAAGGCACGATGCAGATCAAAGACCGCATCAAGGACGTGATCAAATCCGGCGGCGAATGGATCAGCTCCATCGATCTGGAAAACGCCGCGATGGGGCACCCGGCGGTCGCGATGGCCGCGGTGATCGGCGTCAAGCACCCGAAGTGGGATGAACGCCCGCTGCTGTTCATCGTGCGCAAATCGGGGCAGGCGCTGGAGCGTGACGAGATACTCGCTTTCCTGACCGGGCGCGTGGCCAAGTGGTGGGTGCCCGACGACGTCGTTTTCCTTGACACGCTGCCGGTCGGCGGAACCGGCAAGGTGCAAAAGAGCCGGCTGCGCGAGCAGTACGGCAGCCCCCCGGCCCAGGGATGATCTAAAGGCTTTGCGGCACCGTCAAGAAACGATATACGCTGCCGCACCGCTGGCGAGCAGCGTTCCGTCTGCCCCCAGAAACTCCATGCGCGCCGTCGCGACCCGCGAGCCGAGGCGCATCACGTTGGCGCGCAGTTCAAAACGATCGCCCGTCGCAGGCCGCAGGTAGTCGATGCGCAGATCGATCGTCCCGAGCCTGGCGAAACGGTGCAGCCGTTGTGCGGGCGCTTCGTCCATGTGGCGCGCGCCGATCGCGGCCATCACGGCGACGCCGGCCATGGCGTCCAATCCCGCGCTGATGACACCGCCGTGCAGCCGTTGGGAAATGAAGTGACCGATCAGCTCGGGACGCATGTCTATCCTGCCTTTCACGCCGTCCGCGGCCAGCGACGTGATCTTGAGGCCCAATACCTGGTTGAACGGAATCATGTCGTCAAAGATTCTGGTCAATCCGGCGACGAACTCCGGTTCGAATTCAGGCACCGCTGTTGCTTCGCTATTTTTTTTCATGCTCTATGATCGGTTGACATTGGTCTTGATGGTGTCTCTTGTATCCGGCGCGCAGCGCTCGGTGCCAGTTGAACGCCGCGTAGTGCGGGTCTCAGCCCAGCGCCTGTTTCTCGTCTATGCACAGCAGGCGCACGCGCCCTTGCGCCACGAGCTGCTCTTGCGCGTCGCGTATCCACACCTCCCACACCTGGCTGGAACGGCCGCGGGTGACGGGCTTGGCCAGGGCGTGCAGCTTGCCCGAGCGCACGGCGCGGATGAACGACGTGTTGTTCTCCAGGCCGACCACGCGCTGCCCGCGCGGATGCGCGACGACGGCAGCACCGACCGATGCGAGGGTTTCGATCACCCCGCAATGCACGCCGCCGTGGACGATGCCATAGCCTTGATGGTGTTTTTCGCTCACCTCCCACTCGCAGCTCACCTCGTCGGCCGTCGCAGTGAGCAGCACGACGCCCATCTCTTTCACCCATCCGGGAAGCGCGTTGATCATGGTGACGAAATCGGTTGTCATGGTTTTCAGTTTCCGTTGGGTTGGAATTCAATCCGACCCCATGATGCTAGCCTTTAGCGACGTTCTCTGGGGGCGATGCGCGCTTTGCACGCCACGCAATTATGCACCGGCCCGCGATGTCTGGCGCGCACGCGCGCCGGGGACTCAGGCCGCGGCTGCCGGCTGGCGCGAACTGAGGCCCAGGCCCGTCGGCACCCCGGCGGTTTCGGCCGGCGTCTTGAAAATCTGCAACTTGGCCGCATTTGGAACACAATGAGATCAGGGAGCTCGCCATGCGATTAGACAAACTCACCACCAAGTTCCAGCAGGCGCTGGCCGACGCGCAAAGCCTGGCCGTGGGCAACGACAACTCGTACATCGAGCCGGTGCACCTCTTGAGCGCCCTGGTCGTGCAGGAGGACGGCGGCACTGCCTCGCTGTTCGCCCGCGCCGGGGTCAACGTGGCGCGGCTGCGCGACGCGCTCAAGGCTGCGATCGCGCGCCTGCCCAAGGTGGAAGGAACGGGCGGCGAAGTGTCGATTTCGCGCGAACTCACCAATCTGCTCAACCTGACGGACAAGGAAGCGCAAAAGCGCGACGACCAGTACATCGCTTCGGAGATGTTCATCCTTGCGCTGGCCGAGGACAAGGGCGAGGCCGGGCGCCTGCTGAAGGAGGCGGGCGGCAACAAGAAAGCGCTGGAACAGGCGGTCGCCGCCCTGCGCGGTTCGGATACCGTGTCCAGCCCGGAAGCCGAGGGCAGCCGCGAAGCCTTGAAAAAATTCACCCTGGACCTGACCGAGCGCGCGCGCGCGGGCAAGCTCGACCCGGTGATCGGGCGCGACGACGAAATCCGGCGCGTGATCCAGATCCTGCAGCGGCGCACCAAGAACAATCCGGTGCTGATCGGCGAGCCCGGCGTGGGCAAGACCGCCATCGTCGAAGGCCTCGCGCAGCGCATCGTCAACGGCGAAGTGCCCGAGACCTTGAAAGGCAAGCGCGTGCTGTCGCTGGATATGGCGGCGCTCCTGGCCGGCACCAAGTACCGCGGCGAGTTCGAGGAGCGCCTGAAAACCGTGCTGAAGGAGTTGTCCCAGGACGAAGGCCAGACCATCGTGTTCATCGACGAACTGCACACCATGGTCGGCGCAGGCAAGACCGAAGGCTCGATGGACGCGGGCAATATGCTCAAGCCGGCCCTCGCGCGCGGCGAACTGCATTGCGTCGGCGCGACGACCCTGGACGAATACCGCAAGTACGTGGAGAAGGACGCGGCGCTGGAGCGCCGGTTCCAGAAAGTGCAGGTGGGCGAGCCCAGCGTCGAGGACACCATCGCCATCCTGCGCGGGCTGCAGGAGAAATACGAAGTGCACCACGGCGTCGACATCACCGATCCGGCGATCGTCGCCGCGGCCGAGCTGTCGCATCGCTATATCGCCGACCGCTTCCTGCCGGACAAGGCGATAGACCTGATCGACGAAGCCGCCTCACGCATCAAAATGGAGATCGATTCCAAACCCGAGGTGATGGACAAGCTCGACCGGCGTCTGATCCAGCTGAAAATCGAGCGCGAAGCGGTGAAGCGGGAAAAGGACGAGGCGTCGAAGAAGCGCATGGCGCTGATCGAGGCCGAGATCAAGAAGCTCGGGCGCGAATACGCCGATCTGGAAGAAGTGTGGAAGTCGGAAAAAGCCGAAGTGCAGGGCGCGCAGCACATCAAGGAAGAGCTGGAGAAACTCAAGGTCGAGATGGAAGCGGCGAAGCGCAAAGGCGACTGGCAGCGCATGTCGGAATTGCAGTACGGCCGCATTCCGCAGCTCGAAGCGCAATTGAAGAAAGAGGAAAAGCCCGCCGCGATGCCGGGCAAGGCGCGCCTGTTGCGCACCGAAGTCGGTGCGGAGGAAATCGCCGAGGTGGTGTCGCGCGCGACCGGCATACCGGTGTCGAAAATGATGCAGGGCGAGCGCGAGAAGCTGCTGCAGATGGAAGCCAAGCTGCACGAGCGCGTGGTGGGTCAGGACGAAGCAGTGCGCCTGGTATCGGACGCGATCCGGCGCTCGCGCGCGGGACTCGCGGACCCGAACAAGCCCTATGGCTCTTTTCTGTTCCTCGGGCCCACGGGCGTGGGCAAGACCGAGCTGTGCAAAGCGCTGGCGGGCTTCCTGTTCGATTCGGAGGACCACCTGATCCGCATCGACATGAGCGAATTCATGGAGAAGCATTCCGTGGCGCGGCTGATCGGCGCGCCGCCGGGTTACGTCGGCTACGAGGAAGGCGGCCATCTCACCGAAGCGGTGCGGCGCAAACCCTATTGCGTGATCCTGCTCGACGAAGTGGAAAAGGCCCACCCGGACGTGTTCAACGTGCTGCTGCAGGTGCTGGACGACGGGCGCATGACCGACGGCCACGGCCGCACTGTGGACTTCAAGAACACCGTGGTGGTGATGACCTCCAACCTCGGCTCGCAGATGATCCAGCAGATGACCGGCAACGACTACCAGGTGATCAAGCTCGCGGTGATGGGCGAGGTGCGCACGCATTTTCGCCCGGAGTTCGTCAACCGCATCGACGAGATCGTGGTGTTCCATGCCCTGGACGAGGCGAACATCAAGAGTATCGCCAAGATCCAGCTCGGGATCCTGGGCAAGCGGCTCGCGGGCATGGAAATCAAGCTCGAGGTCGCCGAAAGCGCGTTGGCGGAAATCGCCAAGGCCGGCTTCGATCCGGTCTACGGCGCGCGGCCGCTCAAGCGCGCGATCCAGTCGACGATCGAGAACCCGCTGGCGAAGCGCATCCTCGAAGGCGAATTCGGCGCCAAGGACACGGTGAAAATCGCGGCCAAAGGCGGCGCGATCCAGTTCAGCAAGAGCTGAACTGCGCTGAATACATAGGGATCGGAGCTTGGGCGGGTGTCCGGCCCGAGCCCCGCCCCGCGTCCGTCGCGCTCGCCCGGGCGCGGACCAGGTGCAGTGCCGTGGCTCTACCCAGTACCGAGCCCCGCCCCTGCGGCCCCTGAGCCGGGCGGCGACATCTGTGCTCTAGCGCACAGACCGCCACAGTAAACGGGCGGACACTGGCAAATTCAGTACAATGATAACCATTGCTCTGGCCGAGCCGGTTTTTCTGGCTCCTCGCGTGGTTCTTGCCGCGTGATCTGTCTCCAAGACCGTTCCATGTTTCAGCGGGGGGGGGGCAGCACGTGTCTGCGAAAAGTCCCAATTCTTGCGTTCTGCGTGGTCGGCTATTCCAGGCGAGCGCTGCTGCTTTGGCCGTGATCCTTCTTGGCCTCGCTTACCTGGGCACGCGAGGCCAGCCTCCAACGCAGAATTCCCCGGTCGAAAAACTGCGCATCGCGCTACCCGTGCTGCCGCATACCATGCTGGTGCATGTCGCGGCGGCGAAGGGATATTTCACCGACGAAGGGCTCGATGTATCAATCCTGCCGGTGAGCCACGGCGTGGCGGCGATAAGCGACGTGCTGCAGGAGAAGGCCGATCTTGCCGTCGCGGCGGACGTGCCGTTCGTCATCTCGGTCATGCAAGGCGGTGCCATCGGAATGGTTGCCAGCCTGGTCGTTTCGAACGACAACGCGATCATCGCGCGGCGAGACCATGCGATCGCCGCGCCACGCGACCTGGCAGGCAAGAAAATTGGGGTCAGCTTTGGCACCGCCGGTTCGTACTTCCTGCGGGCATTTCTCATCCGACACAGACTTCCGCCCGGTGCGATCGTGCTGGTGGATCTGCCGCCGGACCGGATCGTGGCAGCGCTCGCCAACGGCAGTGTCGACGCGGTGGCAACCTGGCAGCCGATCTCGTTCGAGGCGCAGGCCGCGCTGGGCAAAAATGCCCTGTCCTTCACCCAGTCCGACGCATACATGAACACCATGGTGGCAGTCGGCCGCAGCGAATTCCTGAAAGGGCATGCCGATGCAATCGAGAAATTCGTGCGGGCGATGTTGAAGGCGGAGCAGTTCACGCAGTCCCATCCAAAAGATACGCTGAACCTCGCCGCCGAGTGGCTGAAGATCGACGTCGACGCACTGCGACCGACATGGAAGCAGTTCGACTTCAGCGTCAACCTGCTGCAATCGCAACTGATCACCCTGGAGGACGAGGCGCGCTGGGCCATGGCGCGCGGTTACGCCGCCAAGGGGCCTGTTCCCAATTTCCTGCCGCATCTGTACCTGGACGCGCTGCTGGCCGTCCAGCCCGAACGCGTAACGGTATTGCATTAACGCCGGGCCCGCTCGTGAAAATCGGCACCAAAGAACGGATCGTAACTGGCATAGGGCTCGCGGTGATCGGCATCATCGCAGCGATGATCTGGTGGACCTACACGGAAGTCGAAAATACGAATCGCCAGCGCCGCGTGGCGAATGAAATTGGGCGCGGACTCACCGAGCTGAGACTGCTAACCTTCGAGTATCACCTATATCACAATGAGCGGGCGCGGGTGCAGTGGGATGCAGTGTCGGACCGCGTCGACCGGCTTATCGCGAATGCACGGTTCGTTGACCCGGCGCAGATGGAAATCCTCGCCGGTTTGCACGAAAAACGAGCGGCAGGGCGGCGTCTCTTCACCGAACTCACGGCGGCACGCGGTGCAGACCGCGAGGACGCCCCGTTGGACGATGCGAGCCGGCAATTCGAGGCGCAACTGCTGGGCCAACTGCTGACCTACCAGCAGGAGAACTTCACCGACGCCTTGAGCCTGACCGACCTTGCGACGCAACGCATCATCGACGCCCAGCGGCGGGTGATGATCGTGATCCTCGCGGGACTCGTGCTGATCGCGGCTATCATCGTCGGCGCATCATGGTTTCTGCGCCGCGGCGTGCTCGCGCCGATCGCCGGACTGCAGCAGGCTACGCGGCAGCTTGCCGCGGGCAATTGGGATTTCGTTCTTGGCATACGCGGCGACGACGAGATCGGCGCGCTCGCGCAGAATTTCGACGCCATGACCAAGGCTCTGCGCAAGTCGTTTGCGCAGATCGAGCGCAGCAACGTGGATCTCGGGGCGTTGAACGAGGAACTGAGAGCATTCAGCTATTCGGTGTCCCACGATCTGCGCGGACCGCTGCGCAGCATGGACGGATTTTCCCTGGCGCTGCTCGAGGACTACGGCGACAAGCTGGACGACGAAGGCAAGGACGCCTTGCATCGCATCCGCGCTGCGAGCCAGCGCATGGGCTATCTCATCGACGACATGCTGCGGCTGTCCCAGGTGACACGCGCTGAGCTTAAGCTGACGCGGGTCGACTTCTCGGCGATCGCGCGCGAGATCGCCGAGGCCATGGACCGGGAGCCGTCCGGCCGCTCCGTGCAATGGGTAATCGAGCCTGGCTTGAGCGTCCATGCCGATCCAACGCTGATGCGGATCGCCATGCAAAACCTGCTGCAGAACGCCTGGAAGTTTACCGGCAGGACGGCGGGGCCGGTGATTCGCGTCGGCGCGCTGGAACGCGACGCGAAGACGGTGTATTTCGTCGCCGACAACGGCGTGGGCTTCGACATGGCGCACGCGGACAACCTGTTCGGCGCTTTCCAGCGCCTGCATCACGTTGACGATTTTCCCGGCACCGGGATCGGTCTCGCGATTGTCCAGCGCATCATCCGCCGGCACGACGGAAAAATATGGGCTGAGGCGAAGGAAGGCGAAGGGGCGACGTTCTTTTTTACCGTAAAGGAAGCGGAACATGGATCAGATGAGCAAGACCATCCTGCTGGTTGAAGACAATCCGGACGACGCCAAGCTGACCCTGCGCGCGTTCAAACGCAACAACATGCTGAACCCGATCATCGTGGCCCGCGACGGCGTCGAGGCGCTCGACGTCCTGTTTGCGCGCGGCGCCTACGCTGAGCGCGCCGGGAAGGCGCTGCCGACGCTGATCATTCTCGATCTGAAACTGCCCAAGCTCGACGGCCTGGGCGTGTTGAAGGCGATCCGCGGCGACGAGCGGACCAAGCTCATTCCGGTGGTGATCCTGACGTCGTCCAAGGAGGAGCAGGATTTGATCCAGGGCTACTCCCTGGGTGCGAACAGTTACGTGCGCAAGCCCGTCGATTTCGCCGAGTTTCTGGAGGCAGTGAGGATTCTCGGCATCTTTTGGCTGATGACGAATCAACCCCCGCCGGAGCGCCATCCCGCGTGAACAAGCCGGTCAAAGTTCTGATCGTCGAGGACTCCGAAGACGACGCGAAGCTGGCATTGCGGGCGCTGCGCCGCGGCGGGTTCGAGCCGACGCACCGGCGCGTGCAGACTGCGGCGGAGCTGGAAATCGCGCTGGCCGGGGAGCGCTGGGACGCGGTCATTTCGGATTACAAGATGCCGGGCTTCACCGGCATGGATGCGCTCAGGATTTTCCGGTCCAGCGGCCTCGACATCCCGTTCATTCTCATTTCCGGCACCATCGGCGAGGAAACCGCCGTGGAGGCGATGAAGGCCGGCGCCAGCGACTATCTGATGAAGGCGAGCCTGGCGCGGCTCGCGCCGGCGCTGGAACGCGAGTTGAAAGAGACGCAAATGCGCGCGACCCATCGCCGAGATCAAGAGGATCTGACCGATAGCCAAGAACGCTACCGCCTGCTCTTCGAAGCGTCTATCGATGCGGTTCTGCTCACGGCCCCCGATGGCCGCATCCTGGCGGCCAATCCATCCGCCTGCCGCATGTTTGATTTAACAGAAGAAGAGATCCGGCAGGGTGGACGCACTCGTCTCGTCGACGCATCCGACCCACGACTGGCCGTGGCTTTGGAGGAGCGCAGTCGAACTGGCAGATTCATGGGTGAACTTAGCTTCGTTCGCAAAGACGGTGCGAAGTTCCCCGGCGACATATCCACCGCGGTGTTCAGGGACAAGGACGGACAGGCGCGAACCAGCATGATCATCCGCGACATCACCGAGCGCAAGGAAGCGGAGAAACTTCTGCTCGCGAGCGAATTGCGATTCCGACAGATGGCGGAAAACATCCGCGACGTGTTCTTCCTTCTCGACGCGGACGGCACTCGCATGTTGTACGCCAGCCCGGCGTACGAAGCGATCTGGGGCCGGACGCGCGTAAGCCTGTACGCGAATGCGGAATCCTGGATCGAAGCGATCCATCCGGATGACCGGGCATTGGCCGAGGAGAAATACAAGCAGGGACTGTCGGCGGGGAGGGCCGAGTTCGCGTTCCGAATAATGCGCCCGGACGGCTCGATTCGCCGGGTCGAGATAAGAGCCTTTCCGGTCCGCGACGACGCCGGCAAAATCATTCGCATCGCAGGCGTTGCCACGGATATCACAGAACGCACGCAGGCGCTGGAGGCGACGCTTCAGTTGACTGAGCGGCTTACGACGACGCTCGAGAGCATCACGGATGCGTTTTTCACCGTGGACCGGGAGTGGCGGTTCACCTTCCTCAACCGCGAGGCGGAGCGGCTGCTCGCGCGGACTCGCGCGGAGCTGAACGGCCGGGACTTCTGGACGGAGTTCCCCGGCACCATCGGCTCGAGCTTCGAGCGCGAATACCGCCGGGCGATGGCGGACAACAAGACCGTGGATTTTGAGGAGTTTTACCGGCCCCTCAACACGTGGTTCGGCGTCCGCGCCTATCCCTCCGAGCAGGGCTTGGCGGTGTATTTCCGCGATATCACCGAGCGCAAGCGAGCGGAGAAGGAAATAACATTCAAGAACACGATCCTCCAGACGCAGCAGGAGACTTCGCTCGATGCCATTCTCGTGGTCGGCGAGAACGGACAAATCATCTCCTACAATCAACAATTCATTGATCTTTGGTCGATCTCGCCGCAACTCGCGAGCGCGCGCCTGGATGCGCCTGTGCTCCAGGCAGTGGCCGGCCAGGCCGAGCATCCAGAAGCATTTGTCGCCCGGGTCCAATATCTGAACGAGCACCGAGACGACAAGAGTCGCGAGGAAGTGTCGCTGAAAGATGGAAGGATAATCGATCGGTATTCGGCTCCGGTTACTGGACCGGACCGCAAGTATTACGGACGCGTCTGGTATTTTCGCGACATCACCGAGCGCAAGAAGGCCGAGCAGAAGTTCAAGGGTCTGCTGGAGTCCGCGCCCGACGCGATGGTGATCGTCAACCACGACGCCGAAATGGTGCTGGTCAACGCCCAGGCGGTCAAGCTGTTCGGCTGGCGCCGCGAGGCACTGCTGGGGCAGAGGATCGACATACTCGTGCCGGAACGCTTCCGCAGGAAGCATCCGGAAAACGAGAACGACTTTTTCGCGCAGCCGCAAGCACGGCCTATGGGCGCGGGCCTGGACCTGTTCGGGCTGCGCAAGGACGGCAGCGAATTCCCGGTGGAAATCAGTCTGAGCCCGCTGGAGACAAGCGAAGGCACCCTGGTGATTACCGCCATTCGCGACCTCACCGAGCGCAAGCAGGCAGAGCAGACGCTGCGAACAAGCGAAGAGCGCTTCAAAACCATGTTTGTACAGGCGCCTTTGGGGATTGCCTTGATCGACTCGCTTACGGGACATATCCGCGAAGTCAACCCGCGCTTCGCTGAGATTGCCGGCAGGACCGTGGAAGACATGGCGAATATCGATTGGTTACAAATTACTCACCCCGATGATGTGCAGGCAGACCTGGACAACATGGCGCTGTTGAATGCCGGCAAGATAAACGGATTCCAGATGGAAAAACGTTATCGTCATCCCGACGGCACAGCCGTTTGGATCGACATGACGATTGCCCCATTGAATGCCAAAGACAAAGCGCATCCACGCCATCTGTGCATGATTCAGGACATCACCGAACGCAAGGAAGCAGAAAATAAAATTAGACGCCTCAACCGCGTTTACGCGGTGCTGAGCGGCATCAATGCGCTCATCGTGCGCACCCGGGATCGGCAGAATCTGTTCGATGAGGCGTGCCGAATCACGGTGGAACAAGGCAGTTTCCGACTGGCCTGGATCGGGCTGCTCGACGCCAATGGTCTGGACGTGACGCCTGTGGCCAAGGCGGGCATCGACGAGGGCTATCTCGACAACATCCAACTGACGGCCAGGGAGGATGCGCCTGACCGCTGCGAGATGTTGACGCGGGCGTTGCGGGAAAAAACGACCGCGGTCTGCAACGATATCGACACCGATCCGCAGATGGCGCGATGGCGCGAGGAGGCGCTACGGCGCGGCTATCGGTCGGTGGTCGTGTTCCCGCTGCAATTCGCCGATAAGGTGTCAGGCGTTCTCTTGCTCTACGCCTCGGAGAAGGGTTTCTTCGACACGGAGGAAATGAAGTTGCTCACCGAACTCGCCGGTGACATTGCGTTCGCGATTGATCACATCGAAAAGCAGGAGCGGCTCGATTACCTCGCCTATTACGATGTGCTCACCGGGCTCGCGAACGGCAGCCTGTTTCTCGAGCGGGTGGCGCAGTACCTGCGCAGCGCCGCCAGCGGCGGGCACAAGCTGGCCGTATTCCTGATCGATCTGGAGCGCTTCAAGAACATCAACGACAGCCTCGGCCGGCCGGCCGGCGATGCACTCCTGCGGCAAGTGGCGGAGTGGCTGACGCACAACACGGGGGACGCCAACCTGGTGGCACGCCTGGGTGCGGACCATTTTGCGGTGGTGCTGCCGGAAGTGAAGCAGGACGGCGACGTGGCGCAGCTGCTCGAGAAAACGATGGCAGCCTTTCTGGACCATCCATTCCGCCTGAACGACGCGGTGTTCCGCATCAGCGCCAAGGTCGGTGTAGCGCTATTCCCGGATGACGGCGCCGACGCCGACACTTTGCTCAGGAACGCCGAGGCCGCGCTCAAGAAGGCCAAGGCAAGCGGCGAGCGCTACCTGTTTTACCGGCAGGAGATGACCGAGAAGGTGGCCGGGAAACTCACCCTGGAAAATCAGTTGCGCCAGGCGCTGGACAACGAAGAATTCGTGCTCCATTACCAGCCCAAGGTGAACCTCGCGAGCGGTAAGATGACCAGCGCCGAGGCGTTGATCCGGTGGAATGATCCGCGCACGGGCCTGGTGCCGCCGGGCCGGTTCATCCCGATCCTGGAGGAAACCGGATTGATCTATGAAGTCGGTCGCTGGGCGCTGCGCCAAGCCATCAAAGACTACCTGCGCTGGCGCGCCGCGGGCCTGCCTGCGGTGCGCATTGCGGTGAACGTGTCCCCGCTGCAACTGCGGAATCGCGGCTTCATCGACGAGATCAGGCAGGTGATCGGCATCGACGCGCAGGCGCCGGCGGGGCTGGAACTGGAGATTACCGAAAGCCTGATCATGGAGGACGTCAAGCACAATATCGCCAGCCTGCAGGCGATCCGAGCCATGGACGTATGCATCGCGATCGACGACTTCGGCACCGGTTTCTCCTCGCTCAGTTACCTCGCAAAACTGCCGGTGCACACGCTGAAAATCGACCGTTCGTTCGTGATCGAGATGACTACCGCGCCGGAGGGGCTGGCGCTGGTGTCCACCATCATCAGCCTGGCGCATGCGCTCAAGTTGAAGGTGGTGGCCGAAGGCGTCGAAACCGAGGAGCAATCGCGCCTGCTGCGCTTGCTCGCGTGTGACGAAATGCAGGGTTTTTTATTCAGCAAAGCGGTGCCGGGCGAGATCTTCGAAACAAAATTCCTGGCCCCGCCTCCCGTCGGGTGACGAATATCCTGGTTGATGACGAATCAATCCCGCCGGAGCGCCATACCACGTGAACAAGCCGATCAAAGTTCTAATTGTCGAGGACTCCGAAGACGACGCGAAGCTGGCGCTGCGGGCGCTGCGCCACGGCGGATTCGAGCCGGCGTCCCGGCGCGTGCAGACTGCGGCGGCACTGGAAACCGCGCTGGCCGAGGGGGGCTGGGATGCGGTCATCTCGGATTTCAACATGCCGGGCTTCACCGGCATGGATGCGCTCAGGATTTTCCGTTCCAGCGGGCTCGACATTCCGTTCATCCTCATTTCCGGCACCATCGGCGAGGAAACCGCGGTGAATGCGATGCAGGCCGGCGCCAGCGACTACGTGATGAAGAAGAGCCTGGCGCGGCTCGCGCCGGCGCTGGAGCGCGAGCTGAAAGAGACGCAAATGCGCGCGGCCCACCGCCAGGCGCAGCGCGACCTGATTGAAAGCGAGGCGCGCTTTCGCGCCTTGACCGCGATGTCCTCCGACTTCTATTGGGAGAGCGACGCCGAACACCGGCTCACGGCGCGCGCCTCGGCGAACAAGAAAATGAGCTCGGTTTCGGCCTTCCAGCGCGGCGCACAGATCGGCGAGCGCCGCTGGGAGATTCCGAATCTTTCGCCCGACGCAGCCGGCTGGCGGGCGCATCGGGCCGTGCTCGATGCGCATCTTCCGTTCCGCGATTTCGAGCTGTCGCGGCCCGGAGCCGACGGTACCGAACGGCATATTTCGATCAGCGGCGATCCTGTGTTCGACGAATCAGGCGCATTTCAGGGCTACCGCGGGGTCGGTACGGACATCACCGAGCGCAAGCGGGGCGAGCGCCTGGTTCGGGATAGTGAAAAGCGCTTTCGAGCCATCTTCGATCAAGCTCCCATTGCGATGGCGCTGCTTGATAAGCAAGGCCGCCCGATCGTTTCCAATTCACCTTTGACCAAAATGGTTGGCTATAGCAATGCTGAATTGTCGCAAATGAAGTTCAGTGATTTTACGTATCCCGAAGATGTGGATAACGATGTGCATCAATTCAGAGAATTGTTGGAAGGAAAGATATCCACGTATAGCATGGAAAAAAGATATGTCCACAAAAAAGGCAATCTGATCTGGGCAAAACTCTTTGTCACAATGTTGCGCGATGAATATGGTCTACCGCAGGACATTATAGGAATGGCCGAAGACATCACCGAGCGCAAGCGGTCGGAGGAGGAAATAGCGTTCAAGAACACGATACTAAACACGCAGCAGGAAACCTCGCTCGATGCGATCCTGGTGGTCGACGAGAGCCGACGCATCATTTCCTATAATCAAAACTTCATTGACCTGTGGCGGCTGCCTTCGCAGCTCGTCACCGCGCGTGTGGACGCGCCCGTACTCCAATCGGTGGCGGATCAAGCCGAGAATTTAGAAGCATTTAGCGCCCGGGTCCAATTTCTGTATGCGCACCGCGACGTCAAGAGTCACGAGGAAGTGCCGCTGAAAGATGGACGGATAGTCGATCGGTATTCCGCTCCGATCATCGGAGCAGATGGGAGATATTACGGACGCGTGTGGTATTTTCGCGACATCACAGAGCGCAAGGAAGCAGCCGCCAGGATCGCACAGCTCAGCCGCGTGCACACCGTGCTCAGCGGCATCAACACGCTGATCGTGCGCGTGCGCGACCGTGAGGAGCTGTTCAGGGAGGCGTGCCGGATCGCGGTTGAGACAGGCGGCTTCCGCATGGCCTTGATCGCCATCGTTGATCGGAGCGCGAGGAAGATCGTCCCGGTCGCGTCAGCTGGCAAGGATGAGGAACTCCTGACCGCCATCAAGGGCATCCTGTCGTCGAGCGAGCTCGCACCAACCACCATGGTCGCACGGGCGCTTAGGGACAAGAAGGCTATCGTGTCCAACGATTCGCAAAGCGACCCCCAGGTTTTGTTTGGCAAGCAATACCTCGAATCCGGAGTTCGCTCGATGGCGGTCTTGCCGCTGCTTGTTTCGGATGAAGCGATAGGCGTGCTCGCGCTGTACGCCAGCGAGATTGAATTCTTCCATGAACAAGAGCTGAAGTTGTTGACTGAACTGACCGGCGACATCGCGTTCGCGATCGATCACATCGAGAAGCAGGAGCGGCTCGATTACCTCGCCTACTACGATGTGCTCACCGGGCTCGCGAACCGCACGCTGTTTCTCGAGCGGGTGGCGCAGTACCTGCGCAGCGCTGTAAGCGGCGGGCACGAGCTTGCCGTGTTCCTGGTCGACCTGGAGCGGTTCAAGAACATCAACGACAGTCTCGGCCGGTCGGCCGGAGACGCGCTTTTGCGGCAGGTGGCGGAGTGGCTGACGCGTAGCGCGGGGGACGCCAACCTGCTGGCGCGGATCGGTGCGGATCATTTTGCCCTGGTGCTGCCGCAAGTGAGGCAGGAAGGCGACATTACGGGACTTCTCGAGAAGACCATGACGGCGTTTCTTGACCATGCGTTTCGCCTGAACAATGCCGTGTTCCGCATCGCCGCCAAGGTCGGCGTAGCGCTGTTCCCCGATGACGGCGCCGACGCCGACACCTTGTTCCGGAACGCCGAGGCGGCACTGAAGAAGGCTAAGGCGAGCGGCGAGCGCTATCTGTTCTACACTCAGACCATGACCGCAACGGTGGCCAGCAAGCTCACCCTGGAGAATCAGCTGCGCCAGGCCCTCGACAACCAGGAATTCGTGCTGCATTACCAGCCCAAGGTGAGCCTCGCGAGCGGCAAGCTCACCGGCGCCGAAGCGTTGATCCGCTGGAACGATCCGCGGACGGGCCTGGTGCCGCCGGGGCATTTCATCCCGGTCCTGGAAGAAACCGGATTGATCTATGACGTCGGGCGCTGGGCGCTGCGCCAAGCCATCGCAGACTACCTGCGCTGGCGCGCCGCGGGCCTGGCTGCAGTGCGCATCGCGGTGAACGTGTCCGCGCTGCAACTCCGGAATCGGGGCTTCATCGCCGAGATCGGACAGGCAATCGGCGTCGACGCGAACGCGCCGGCCGGGCTCGAACTGGAGATTACCGAAAGCCTGATCATGGAGGACATCAAGCACAATATTGCCAGCCTGCAGGCGATCCGCGACCTGAGCGTATGCGTCGCCATCGACGATTTCGGTACCGGCTTCTCCTCGCTCAGCTATCTCGCCAAGTTGCCGGTGGACACGCTGAAAATCGACCGCTCGTTCGTGGTCGAGATGACTACCGCGGCGGAGGGACTGGCGCTGGTATCCACCATCATCAAGCTGGCGCATTCGCTCAAGCTCAAGGTCGTGGCGGAGGGGGTCGAGACCGAAGAGCAATCGCGCCTGTTGCGCTTGCTCGCCTGCGACGAAATGCAAGGGTTCTTGTTCAGCAAGCCGGTGCCGGTCGAACTCTTCGAAACGCGATTCCTGGCCCGTCCTCCCGTCGGCTAGCGAAACATGATGAGATATGAATCACGATCGACTCGCGTCACCATTATGGACGGCACGCCATGGCTACGGGGAAGCGCAATATGAAGCTTGAAGCATTGGCGCGCATTGCAAGCCGCAATAGAGGGAGCTAGGCGTTGGGCAGTTTTTTTCAACAACACCTCGATTATGTGTTTTTTGTCTACGGCCTCGCGTTCGTTCTGATCGCGGCCATTTGTGCTGTCATACCCAAGGATTCGGCGCGCGGCGTACCCTGGATCTGGCTCGGCTGGTTCGGACTGGCTCACGGCTTCAGCGAATGGCTGGAAATTCTCGCGATCGATCTGAAAGATACCCCTGCCTTTAGCGCCGTACGCTTCGCGGCCATGGCTCTGTCGTTTGTATTTCTGTGCGAATTTGGCCGCAGGACGCTGGGGAATCTGAAGCGCAAGGGGCCCGGCAGGTGGATTTACGTGCTGCTGCTTGCGCTCGCCGCGTCGGGCGCCCTCGGCGGGACCGCAGGCCTGCAGGCGACGACGCGCTACGCACTCGCGCTGACTGGCGGCCTGTGGGCGGCCTGGGCGCTGTACCAGATGAACCAACAGGACGAGCGCAGCCGCGGATGCCTGGCCGCGGCCGCGATCGGCGTGGCTGCATACGCCGTTGCGGCGGGCGCCATTGTTCCGCCAGCGTCGTTCTTCCCCGCTTCGGTCCTCAACGCAGACTGGTTCAATTCGGCGTTCGGTGTACCGATCCAGGTTTTCAGAGGCGTGTTGGGCGTGCTTATTGCGACCGCCCTGTGGGCGTACTCGGGACGCTTGCGGCGGATCGACCTGTCGGCGGCGGAAAACAAGGGCGTTGCACCTTTAGGCTACGGCCTGGCCATCATGCTTGCCGTTACGCTGGTGGCCGGATGGCGCTTCGCCGAGTTCGCCAGTGAGTGGTCCGACGATGAAGTGCGCGACATTCTTCTGGTGCAGGCGGCGACGGCGACGGTCGGGTTCGCCCCGGATCGGCTTGCTTCCTTGAGCGGAACCACGGTGGACTCGAAACATGAGAACTACCAGCACCTGAGAGAAAAAATGCAGGCGGTGAGCGTTGCAAATCCCGAGCTGCGCTCCGTACATCTTCTCATCCTTCGCGACGGAAAGATCCTCGAGGCCGTGAGCGTCGATGTGAAAGAGCCGGACCGTGCGGAGACCGGCCTAGTCTACGAACGCCCGCCCAGGGAACTGCTGCAGGCGTTCTCTCCCGGCAACGTGACCACGCTCGGACCCTATCGCGGCGGCTCCGGGGACCTGGTTTCCGCTTTCGCGCCCATCCGCGATCCGCGCACCCATGCCGTGGCCGGGGTGCTTGGCATCGATATCAGCGCGGACGACTGGAAGCGTTCGGTAGTCCAATACCGTCTTACGGCAATTTTCGTCACGCTCCTGGTTGTTCTGCTGGTGATCTATTTTTTCATCGTACGCGAGCGCATGTGGCGATCGGCGCAGTTGACCGCGCGCAGCGAAACGAGGCTCGCGGCGGCCCAGCGCATGGCCCAAATCGGCAGCTGGAGCTACGACCACTGGTCGCGCCGCATCACCTGGTCGGAGGAGATGTTTCGCATCTACGGGCGCGACCCCAAGCTGGGATCGCCGTCGGATCCTAGAGAGCTCAAGGCCCTCACCCATCCGCAGGACTGGCCCCGGTTGCGCTCGGCGATGCGCGCAGCCATTGAAGAGGGCGCTGGCTACCAGTTGGAATTCCGCGTGCTGCGGCCCGATGGCAGCCTGAGGCAGGTCGAAGCGACTGCCCACGCAAGTCGCGGCGACAGCGGCAAAGTGGTCGCCCTGACCGGTACGGTGCAGGACATCAGCGAGCGCAGGCGCACGGAACAAGCCTTGCGCGATAGCGCCGCGCAATTGCGCCTGTTCGCCGACAACGTTCCGGCCATGGCCGTCTCTCTTGACGAGAACCTGCGCTATCTTTTCGCCAACAAGCGCTACGCGGACTTCTTCGGTCTTGACCCGGCGGACATTGTCGGCAAACACTTGCGCGAGGGCGTCGGGGAAGAAACCTACCGCGAGATAGAAGGTCATTTTGCGCGAGCACTGCAGGGACAGTCGGTCACTTACCAAAGGACGCGCCAGCTTGCCAACGGCGAGCCGCGCTATCTCGAGGTCAAGCTTCTGCCGCATATCGGAGACCAAGGGAAGGTCTTGGGTTGTTTTGTGGTGACCACCGACATTACGGAACACAAGCAGGCGGAGGAGCGCATCCAGCGCGTGGCGCATCACGACAGCCTCACCGGCCTGCCGAACCGCCTGCTGTTCAACGACCGGCTGAATCAGGCGATCAGCCTGGCCAAGCGCGACTCGCGCCAGTTTGCTCTGCTCTACCTCGACCTGGACAAATTCAAGGCGGTAAACGACACCCTGGGGCATACCGCCGGCGATGAGCTGTTGCAAGCGGTTGCCGCGAGAATCCGGCGCGAGGTACGCGAATCCGACACGGTGGCCCGCGTCGGCGGCGATGAATTCACCGTGATCCTGCCCGGCATCGCCAAGCGCGAGGAGGCGGAAACCGTAGCCAGGAAGATCATCGCCGCTCTGGTGGCTCCGTTTCAACTCGACAGCCAGAAGCAGAGCGTCGACATCGGGACCAGCATCGGCATCGCGCTCTATCCAAGCGACGCCCAAGACGCGGACGCGCTCATCAAGGCCGCCGATGCCGCCATGTACGGTGCCAAGCAGGTTGGGCGCGGCTATCGCTTCTTCGGCACCTAGCGACAGCGAACCCCGCTTTGGGCGGCACGCGCCAGCGGGCTTGCCCCGATACTGGCGAACGGAGGGCGGACGTTCCTGGCACTGCGAATGCGCATTGCCGGGTAGCGCCAACGATTGCCGCCCGGCCGCAGCCTCTGTTCAGTCGGCCTTGCCCAGCAGTTTGTTGAAGGATTTTTCCAGTCTGGCGTCCGCGCTGCCGAGCCGGCCGCGGGCGTCTTTCATCCACGCCTTGTCGGCGGCCAGGCTTGCTGTTGCTTCCTGCAGCATGCGTCCGACTTCCGCCGGCTGTGGACCGCCTATGCCGACCCGCGTTTTGACCATGAAGGTCGGCGACAGCACCCGACGGAAGTGCTCTTCCGACATCGGCAGCATGCCGTCCTGCAGGCCGTATTTTTTGATTGTGGCGGCATAGATCTTCTGCGCATCGGCAAACGGGAAGGTCTTGGGCGAGTAGCCCTGGCTGCGCGCCTCGGTCACGATGCCCGAAGCAAAGCTGTGCCCGACGCGGAAGGGAATTTTGCTTTCCATCTGCAGTGCTTCGGCCAACTCCATCGAGGTCGTCCATTCGACTTCGAGCTCATCGAGCGAACGTTTCGGGTCGATCTTTAGCGCATCGAGCACCCGGTCCATGCCCTTGATCATACTGACCGACTTGGGAAACAGTCCGAGCTCTTCCCATGGATACTTGTAGTCGGTCATGCCCGTCGTGACGTTGTGGTTGCGGAAAGTCACGGTCTGCGCAAGTCCCACGACGTCCGATGCCGCTTCGCGCGCGCGCATGATCAGCCCCGGATTGCGCTTTTGCGGCATGGCGCTGCTGGTATAGGTGGCACTTTCATCGAGCAGCAGCCAGGGGCGGACCTGGTGATACTGGGTGTGGATGTCGTTCAGGATCATGCCGAGCCTGATTGCCGTGGACGACACGATGGCGCTTGCCTCGAGCGACACGTCGGACGGGGCTACCTGGCCGGCGTCCAGGGAGTTCTCGATGACGCCGTCGAATCCGAGCAGCTCGGCCATGCGCTTGCGATTCAGCGGCCAGCTGGAATTGGCCAGCACGCCGGTGCCCATCGCGCTGCGGTTCATGCGCTGGTACAGCTCGTGGATTCGTTGCGAATCGCGCTCGAACGAGGCATTGAAGGCGAGCAGATAGTGCGCATAGGAGACCGGCTGCGCCTGCACGCCGTTGGTGTAGGCCGGCACGATGGTATCGATGTTCTTCGCAGCGGTTTCGAGCAGGCGATCGCGCATGCCGTTCAGTGCGTCGGAAAAATCCAGCACCCCGGTGCGCAGCCTTGCCATGCGATAGGTCGCGTACATGTCCTGGCGGCTGCGCCCGGTATGGATCAGCGACGCATCGGGGCCGATCTTGCCCGAGATGATGGCTTCGATCTGCAGTACGTCGCCAGGTCGCTTGCCTCCCGGCTGTGCCGCCTGATCGATGGCGTATTGCACGCCCTGGGCGATTTTCTGCCCCATGTCGGGGGAGATGATCTTTTCCTCGGTCAGCATGACCGCCGAGGCTTTGTTGATCTTGTTCACCCAGAAGAACTGATCCTCGCCGGCGCTGGCGCCTGCGGCCGCTTTTGGACCGGCGGCAGATGCAGACACCGCTCCAATCTTTTCCGCCTGCGCATTGCACTCGGCCGTGGTCTTGCACGGCAGCTCTCCGGTGTTTGCGGCCCAGGCATGGCTTGAGAGGAAGAACACTGAGGAAATAAGCGCTGCGGCTCTGGCAATCATTGCGGTCTCCAGGAAGTGCGATGAAGGACGGCATAGCATTGAACGGCAGCGAATTGTAGCCGACAACAGCGCCCTGGTACCGGACGCGGATCAAGCCGCACAGATTGCATATAATGGCCCATCCGAATTCTCAATCAATTGACGGGAGCCGCCATGCAGTACGATCCGAAACGCAGTGATTTCACCCTGGGCATCATCGGCACCGGCGCCATGGGGCGCGGCATCGCCCAGGTCGCCACCACCGGCGGCATGCGCGTGCTGATGACCGATGCGCGCGCCGGCGCCGCTGCCGAGGCGAAGGACTTCGTCGCCAAGATGCTGCAGCGCGGAGTGGAAAAAGGCAGCATGACGAAAGAGGCGCACGCGGCCGCGATGGCGCGGATCGAAGTGGTCGGCGGTCCGGCGGCCATGGCGCCCTGCCATCTGGTGATCGAGGTCATCGTGGAGGACCTGGCGGCGAAGCGGTCTTTGTTCGCCGAACTCGAAGGCATCGTCAGCGCCGAGTGCATCCTCGCCACCAATACCTCGTCGCTGTCGGTGACCACCATCGCCGCGAAGCTGAAACAACCGGAGCGTTTCGCCGGTATTCACTTCTTCAACCCGGTGCCGGTGATGAAGCTGGTCGAGGTGATCGAGGGTGTGCGCACCGAGTCCTGGGTGGGCGACGCCTTGATGGAGGTGGGCCGGCGCATGGGCCGTGAACCGGTGCGGCTGAAAGACGCGCCGGGATTCATCGTCAACCAGGTCGGGCGCGGTTTCGGCGTCGAAGCCGCGCACATCGCGAGTGAGGGCATCGCCGGCTTCGCCGACATCGACCGCATCATGCGCGACGTGGCCGGGTTTCGCATGGGCCCGTTCGAACTGATGGAGCTGACCGGCCTCGATGTGAGTCAGCCGGCCAGCGTCGCCATCTACGAGCAGTGCTATCACGAACCGCGCTACCGGCCGGCGCAATTGATGCGCAGCCGTTACGAGGCCGGAATCTTCGGGCGCAAGACCAACAAAGGCTTCTACGATTACGCCGACGGCAAGGCGGTGGTGCCGGCCGAAGCGCCGGCGCCTGCCGCGCGGCCGCAAAGCGTCTGGGTGAGCCCGGCCGAACCCGACGGCCATGCCGCGCTGACGGCGCTGCTGAAGACGCTCAATGCGCCGCTGGAGAACGGCGCCAAGCCCAGCACCGAGGCGCTGATCCTGGTCACGCCCTACGGCGAGGATGCGACGAGCTGCGCGGTCGAGCAGGGGCTGGATGCAAAGCGCACGGTGGCCGTGGACACGCTGTTTCCCCTGGTCAAGCGGCGCACCATCATGACCACGCCGGTGACCGATCCGGCCGTCCGCGATGCGGCCCACGGCCTGCTCGCGAGCGACGGCGTGCCGGTGACCGTGATCAAGGACAGCCCGGGTTTCATCGCCCAGCGCATCGTGGCGATGATCGTGAACATCGGCTGCTATCTGGCGCAGAGCCGCACCGCGGCGCCGGTGGATATCGACAAGGGCGCGACGCTGGGGCTCAACTACCCGCACGGGCCGATGGCGTTCGGCGACGCCCTGGGGCCGGCCAAGGTGCTCAAGGTGCTCGACAACATGACCCGGCTCTACGCCGACCCGCGCTACCGCCCCAACCTGTGGCTGACGCGCCGCGCGCGCCTGGGCGTGTCGCTGCTGACGCTGGACAGCTGATCGCGGAGGTCGCGGCCGCCCGCCGCGGCGTCCGCGTCGCGCGGCAGAGAGGCGGTGACCGCGCGTGCGCGCAGCAGCAGTTCCTGCCACAGCGTGTCCATGTCCTTGCGGAACACGGTGTCGGCGTCGGCATTGAGCACCAGCCAGCCACCGCGGCCCAGTTCCAGCGCCAGCTGTCCCGGTGCCCAGCCGGCATAGCCGTTGAAAAAGCGCACCGGCCCGGGCGGGGCGTGCAGCACCCGTTCCACCACCGCGGGATCCATCGCGAAAGACAGGTCACCGAGGACCCGCAGCGCGCCCGGCGGGTTCGTGTTCGCGCGGAACATGGCGAACAGACCGGCTGCCTCCACCGGCCCGCCGAGGTGGATCGGCTCGGTAAAGCGCTGCATCACGTCGTTGTCGGGCAGGATCTGCGCCAGCGAGCGCTCTGCGGGGCGATTGACGATGAAACCCACGCTGCCGCCGTCGGCCATCTGGGTGACCAGCACCACGCTGTGGCGAAAGTTGGGATCGAGCAAACCCGGCGCGGCGACCAGGAAGACGCCGTTTGCGGCATCGCCGGTCCCGGCCGACGCGAACGGTGCCGCTCCCAGCAGGGCGGCAAGCAGCAGCAATCGCCGCCAACTCATGGCTTGCGTTGCAACTGCGCGTGGCGAAAGCATCGGACCAGGTGGTCGTTGACCATGCCTGTGGCCTGCATATAGGCGTAGCAGATGGTGGAGCCGACAAACTTGAAACCGCGCTGCTGCAAGTCCTTGCTCATGGCGTCGGATTCGGGCGTGCGCGCGGGTACGGTTTTCATACTGCGCCGCCGGTGCTGTTTCGGTTTGCCGCCGACGAAGCGCCAGATGTAGCCATCGAAGGAACCGAATTCCTTCTGCACGGCGAGAAACGACTTCGCATTCTGAATGCTGGCCGAAATCTTCAGTCGGTTGCGCACGATGCCGGCATCGGCGAGCAGGGCCGCGACCTTGCGGTCGGAATAGCGCGCAATTTTGCGCGCATCGAAATCGTCGAAGGCCTTGCGGTAGTTGTCGCGTTTGTTGAGGATGGTGGACCAGGCGAGGCCGGCCTGCGCGCCTTCCAAGATCAGGAGTTCGAACAGCATGCGCTCGTCATGTACCGGCGACCCCCATTCCGCGTCGTGATAGGCGATATAGGCGTCGCTGCCGAGGCACCAGGGGCAGCGGGCGGTGGAATCGATGCGGTTCATGAGCGCATGATAACTTCGCCTCGCGCATCCCGCCATGGCGCGAATTCAGGCGGATCGCGGCCGTGCCCGGGTCCCGGCGCGCGATTGCGGTTCTTTGCCGCAAGTGGCTGAAACAAAAAGAATGTATCCGCAATTGCGCGGAGCTTGATCTCGGTCGAACTGCAACTGCGCGCTTTGTGCTAGCTTACGTCGTCGACTGGGCCGCGTTGCGCGGCCCCGATCGGAAGCGCCGCAGCGATGGACCGCGGTCGTTTTGCATTCCACAACCAAACTTAATCGAAAGAGGAGTAAACCATGGCAGATGTTCTGGCTCCGCTGGCGGGAAAAATCCTGGCCGTGTTGGTAGCGCCCGGCGCGAAGGTCGAGGAAGACGACGAACTCGTGGTGATCGAGGCGCTGAAAATGGAGAACACCGTGTATGCGCCCAGCAGTGGCACGGTCAAGGAAATCAAGGTGAAGGTCGGCGACAGCGTCGAGGATGAGGATCTGCTCCTCGTGATTGAATGAGCAACGGCGTGCAATAGACAGAGGCGAGACAACGATGAATTTCGAATTGAGTGAAGAGCAGCGACTGATCCAGGATACCGCCCGGCGCTTTGCCGCGGAGGAGATTGCGCCAACGCTGGAGCAGGAGGAGGCGAAGCACGAGTTCCGCGTGGATCGTGTCGTCAAGATGGGCGAGTTGGGATTCTTTTCCTGCGCCCTGCCCGAGGAACTGGGCGGCAGCGGCATGGGCTTCATGGAATCGGTTCTGATGGCGGAGCAGATCGGCAAGATCTCGGCGTCATGGCGCCTGCCGTTCAATATGCAGAACCTGGGACCCGCGTTGACCGTGACCAAGTTCGGCACCGATGCGCAGAAGAAGAAATACGTACCCGGCTGGGTGGCTGGCACGCAGCTCGGCTTCTTCGCCATGACCGAGGCCAATACCGGCTCCGACGTATCGAGCATGAAGACCCACGCCATCGACAAAGGCGATCACTGGGAGGTGCACGGCAGCAAGATGTGGATTTCGCAGGCGCACGTCGGTGACGCCGGTCTGCTCTACGCCTACACCGACCGGTCGAAAGGCAACAAGGGCATGACCGCATTCATCATCGAGCCGAAAAACTGGAAAGGCTGCACGGCGCGTGCGATCGAGACCAAGCTCGGACTGAAATGCGCGCCGACCGGCGAATTCGCCTTCGACGGCATGAAAGTGCCGAAAGAGAACGTGCTGGGCAAGCCCGGCGACGGGTTTCGCATCTGCATGTGGCAGTTGAACCAGACGCGGATGGGCTGCGCGGCCGGCGCGCTCGGCGTTGCCGGCGGAGCGCTGGACATCGCCGTCAAGTACGCCAACGAACGCACCCAGTTCGGCAAGCCGATTTCGCAGCACCAAATGGTCATGGCGCAGATCGCCGAGATGACGGTCGAGCATCAGGCGGCGCAGATGCTGGTGTACAAGGCGGCGTGGCTGAAGGACAACGGCAAGCCCAACCAGTTCGAGACCTCGGTCGCCAAGTTTGCCGCGTCGGAGGCTGCGGTGCACGCGGCGAACGAATGCATGAAGATCTACGGTTCGTTCGGCTTTTCCACCGAGTATCCGGCGGAGCGCTTCTACCGCGACGCGAAATCGCTGCAGGTCGTGGAAGGCACCTCCAACATTCAGAAGATCATCATCTCGGGCATGGCCTGCGGGACTACGCCTAACCGCGAATAGGAACGAAGGGGAAGAGGGGAAAAGAGGAACAGGGGGCAGAGCCGAGGTGCTCTGACCCCCTTTTTTTTCGGCAAAGCCGCATCTACATTGAGGGAAGAATCCGCATGAGACCGTATTTCGAGAAAATGCCCGGCTTCGGCAAAGCGCTGAAGGAAAACCGTATCGCACGCACGCAGGACAGCCGCGCCAAGCTGGAGGCGATCGAAACCGAGATCGCCGCGGCGAAGAAGGCGGTGGAGGCGGTGGGCATACCCACCGCCAAGATCAACGAGCGCGGCGGGTTGACGGTGTGGCAGCGCCTGGACTACCTGGTCGACCCGGGCACCTGGCAGCCGCTGCACAGCCTGTACAACCCGGCGGACAACGAAGAGGGCACGACCAACGTGGTCGACGGCCTCGGGAAGATCGCCGGCCGTTGGGCGGTGATCATCGGTTTCGACAACAAGGTGCTCGCCGGCGCCTGGATCGCCGGGCAGCCGGACAACATCCTGCGCGTGACCAACCTCGCCAAGCGGCTGCACATCCCGCTGGTGTGGCTGGTGAACTGCAGCGGCGTGAAACTGCCCGACCAGGAGAAGTTCTACGCCGACCGCCGCGGCTCGGGCGCGCCCTTTTACCGCCACGCCGAACTGGAGCAGGCCGGCATCCCGGTGCTCGCCGGCATCTACGGCACGAATCCGGCCGGCGGCGGCTATCAGGCGATCAGCCCGACCATCCTGATCGCGCACAAGGACGCCAACATCGCCGTGGGCGGCGTCGGCATCGTTTCGGGCATGGCGCCGCAGGGCGGTTTCGATGTCGCGGGGCTGGAGCAGTTGATCGCCGTGACGCGCAACATGAAAGACAAGCCGCCGGGCAGCGCCTCGACGCATTACGATGCGACCGGGTTTTTCACCCGGGTCTGCGACGAGGAAAAAGGCGTGCTCGACGGGATCAAGGACTACATGCGCATGATCCCGGCCTACGATCCGAAGTTCTTTCGCGTAGCCGAACCGGCCGAGCCGCAGCTTCCGGCGGAGGATCTGTACCACCTGCTGCCGTTCAACCAGAAGGCGGATTACTCCTTCGACGACATCCTCGCGCGCCTGGTCGACGGCAGCGAGCACATGGAGTTCCGTCCGGGCTACGGGCCGGAGGTGTATACGGGGCTGGTGAAAATCGACGGCATGCTGATCGGCGCGATCGGCAACCGCCAGGGCCTCTTGCCCAAGGGCTACCCTGAATACGCGGACTACCCCGGCATCGGCGGCAAGCTGTACCGCCAGGGCCTGATCAAGATGAACGAATTCGTGACCCTGTGCGCGCGCGACCGCGTGCCGGTGATCTGGTTCCAGGACACGACCGGCATCGACGTGGGCGACATTGCCGAAAAGGCGGAGCTGCTCGGCATCGGCCAGTCGCTGGTCTACTCGATCCAGAACGCCGATGTGCCGATGATGCTGGTGGTGCTGCGCAAGGGCAGCGCGGCGGCCCATTACATCATGGGCGGGCCCACGGCCAATCGCCAGAACGCGTTCACCCTGGGCACGGCCGCGACCGAGATCTACGTCATGCACGGCGAGACCGCCGCGGTGGCGACTTACGCCCGCCGCGCGATCAAGGACAAGGATACGGGCAAGCCGCTCGAGCCGCTGGCGCAGAAAATGAACGAGATGGCGCAGAAGTATTTGGATACTTCACGGCCGGCGTACTGCGCCCGCCACGGTTTCGTCGACGAAATCGTGAATCTTTCGGCGCTGCGCGGTTACCTCAAGGCTTTCGCCGGCGCGGTCTACCAGAACCCGAAGTCGATCTGCCCGCGGCACCAGATGCTGCTGCCGCGGATCATCAAAGGCTGAGGGCGGTTACTTGGTGGCGCACGAGAATTTGCCAATTTTGATCATTCGATATGGCTGGAAGTTAGGCGGCGCCTGACTATTGGCTATATCAATGTTGAGAAATGTGGGCGTCGCCTTGCGCTGGTTTTGAGAAGGCAGATGCGCGGTGACGTCGTGCTGTGGCCTGGGGGCGTTGATGTCGTGGCTAGGCGGCGACGCGCTCAGGTGGCAATGTAACAGCCACTGGCAAGGCGGTGGTTGCCGCTAATACGAAGCTCTAGTGTCCTGAGTCATCAATTCGCTGCACAAAATGCGCCAGTTCGCCGCCATGCTTTGTCGCGCTCCTCGCCGGGTGCCCAACCCTGTCTCGTCGCGCTTCGCGCCTGGCGACGAACGCGGCGCATTTTGGCTGCCGCTTGCAGCTGCGGCGAATACCGTTCAACGAATTAACGACTCAGGACACTAGTCTATTGATCGCCAGGCTAGGTGCGCGGAGAATCCACCGCCGATTGCGTCTATTCCCCCAGAGGTATTACAATAACAAATGCCGTAATACAAAAGAAGGAATGTCATGTCGACGACGCTCACCAGTAAAGGTCAGGTCACCATCCCCAAGCAGATTCGCGATGCGCTGAATCTGGCACCAGGCTGCGCGGTGGACTTTGCCGTGAATCGCGAGGGCGATGTGGTGATTCACAAGGTAGGCGCACGCCCTAGCCGCAAAGCCGACCGATTCGACGCTGCCCGCGGCAAGGCCGACATCAAGTGGCGAACTGACGACCTGATGGCCTTGCTCCGCGGTGAAGGCTGATGTTGCTGGTCGATACCAACGTGCTGGTCGATGTTCTGGAAAACGATCCAGAATGGGCTGACTGGTCTATCGGCCAATTGCGCGCCCAGTCGAAAATTCATCGGCTGGTAATCAACCCAATCATCTACTCCGAACTATCGTTGACCTTTTCGACGATCGAGGCGTTGGATCAGGCCATAGACAATCTGGGCTTGGCATTGATCGAGGTACCGCGCCCAGCCCTGTTTCTCGCGGGTAAGGCTTTTGTACGGTACCGCCGCCAAGGGGGCCAGAAGAACAATGTTCTCGCCGACTTCTTTGTTGGAGCGCATGCCGCCGTGTCGCGATACCTATTGCTGACCAGGGACACTCGACGCTACACCTCGTATTTCTCCGATGTCGCACTGATAGCGCCAGATCTGTCGAGATGAAATTAACGCCGCGAATGCACAACTTGGCGGTCGCTACGTTCAGCCAAGGAGAACCCGTTGTCTGCCATTCATGATCTGATCAGCCAAATCGACGACCCACGTCTGCGCGAGCGACACCCAGCGCTACTTATCTAGACGTGGCGACTTAAATATCGCCACCTTGTTTGTTGCAGAGTTGTGCCGGTTGCGCGGACGAGAAGCCGTCCGCGCGGATCGTCGATTGTGTACGGATGAAAAGCGCATCCGCACACAATCGACGATCTTGTATAGAACCAATCCCGGCGCGTTGTTGCTTTTATCCGTAACCGTCATTTTGGTACCGATGCGCTTCATATCCGTACCAAAATGACGGTTGGCGCGCGTAGCGCGCAGGACCTTACATTGCATGCGGCAGCATTTAAGACGGCGTATATAGCAATGTGGCTATAAAACTAGATCAAGCCCATTCCCTTGAGTACGGACAGCATCACCGCCGCGGCCACGACCGAACCGATCTGGCCGCCGGTATTGACGCCGGCGGCGTGCATCAGCAGGTGGTTCTTCTTGTCGTACAACTGGCCCTGGACCTGGACCACCCGGGCCGCCATCGGAAACGCCGAGATGCCGGCGGCGCCGATCAGCGGATTGACCTTGCCCCCGGTCAGCTTGCATACGATTTTGCCGAACACGACGCCGGCCACGGTGTCCATGCAGATGGCGATGAAGCCCATGCCGAATATCATCAGCGTCGCGGGCTTCAGAAAGGCGTGGCCCTCCATGGTGCCGCCGATCGCCAGGCCCAGGAACAGGGTCACGATGTTGGCAATCTCGTTTTCCGATGCCTTGGTCAGCCGCGCCACCACGCCGGACTCGCGCATGAAGTTGCCGAGCATGATGGTTCCCATCAGCGGCAGCCCCTTGGGTGCGAGCAGCCCGGTCACCACGGTTACGACAATGGGGAACAGGAGCTTGGTCGTGGTGGACACGCTGCGCTTGATCGGCGCCATTTTGATCACGCGCTCCGCGGGCGTGGTCAACGCCCTCATGATCGGCGGCTGGATGATGGGGACCAGCGCCATGTAGGAGTAGGCGGCCACCGAAATCGGCGCCAGCAGTTGCGGCGCGTATTGCGAGGCGACGTAGATCGCGGTGGGTCCGTCACAGGCGCCGATCACGGCGATGCTGACTGCCTCAAGTTGCGGAAAGCCCAGGGCCAGTGCCAGCATCAGAGTGAAGAAAATGCCGAATTGCCCGGCCGCGCCGAACAGCAGCATCTTCGGGTTTTCCAGCAGCGAACCGAAGTCGATCATCGCGCCGATGCCGACGAATATCAGCAGCGGAAAGACCTCGTTGGCGATGCCCATGTCGTAGAGTATCCGCAGCAAGCCGCCCGGTTCCATCAGGTCGGAGAGCGGGATGTTCACCAGCAGGCAGCCAAAGCCGATGGGCACGAGCAGCAGCGGTTCGACTTCCTTTTTGACGCCCAGATAGAGCAGGACCGCGGCGATCAGCAGCATGATCACATTGGGCCCGCCCTGGGTGAACAGATAACTGACGCCGGAGGTCAGTCCGTACAGGCCGGTCTGTAGGCTCTCGAACATATTATTTCTTCTCCGGGCTGCCGGCCTTAGCCGTGACGAGGGGAAAGACTTTCTTCAGCAGGTCCATGACCAGACCCAGTATCCACAGGGTGAGAAAGGTTCCCCCCATGCCGACGATCATCATGGTGAGTCCGAAGGTCCAGTTTGCATTGTCCATAGGGTGCTTTCCGAGAACACAAGGTCAGGGTGCGTGCCGCGCGATTATAGAGGCAGGCGGCACCCGCGTCCAACGCGCGCCACGGCGCTGCGGCCAAGTGCCGATGGCGCAAGCGCCGCGCACGGGCGACGGCCGGCTTACACGCGCTCGATGATGATCGCCAGTCCCTGGCCCACGCCGATGCACAGGCTCGCAGCGGCATAGCGGCCTTGCATGCGCTCGAGCTGGCGCACCGCGGTCAGCGCCACCCGCGCGCCCGATGCGCCCAGCGGGTGGCCGATCGCGATCGCGCCGCCGTTCGGGTTGACGCGCGCGTCCTTGAAGTCGAGCTTGAGCAGGGTAAGGCAGGCGAGCACCTGGCTGGCGAAGGCTTCGTTGATTTCGATGACGTCCAGGTCGGAGAGTTTGATGCCGGCCCGCTCGCAGGCGAGCGGAATGGCGAACGCCGGGCCCACGCCCATGATGCGCGGCTCTACCGCGGCTGCGGCGCCCGAGAGGATGCGCGCCATCGGTTTCTTGCCGTTTTTCTCGCCCCATTGCCGGCTTGCGATCACCAGCGCGGCCGCGCCGTCGTTGATCCCCGAGGCGTTGCCTGCGGTCACCACGCCGCCTTCGAACAGGGGTTTGAGCTTGGCCAGCGATTCCATTGATGTGTCGCGGCGCGGGTGCTCGTCGAGTTCGACCATGACCGGCGGCGCGTCCTTCTTTTTGGTCGGCAGCGCGATCGGCAGGATCTCGCCCTTGTAGAAGCCATCGGCTTCGGCCTTCACGTACTTCTGCTGCGAGGCCAGGGCGAACTCGTCCGCCTGCGCGCGCGACACGCCGAAATCCTTGGCGACGTTGTCGCCGGTTTCGGGCATCGAGTGATTGCCGAACTGCTTGGCGAAGCGCGGGTTGGTGAAACGCGCGCCGATGGAAGTGTCGTACATTTTTACGTCGCGCGAGTAGGCGGATTCGGATTTGCCGATCACATACGGCGCGCGCGACATGCTCTCCACGCCGCCGGCGATGTAAAGCTCGCCCTCGCCGCAAGTGATCGCACGCGCCGCGTCCAGGGTGGCCTGCAGGCCGCTCGCGCACAGGCGGTTGACGGTCGCGCCCGGCGTGGTCGGCGGCAGCCCGGCCAGGAGTGCGGCAAAACGCGCGACGTTGCGGCAATCCTCGCCCGCCTGGTTGACGTTGCCCAGCAGCACGTCGCTGATTTGCTCCGGCTTGAGCCCGGCTTTCTTCACCACGGCGGCGATGACTGCGGCGGCGAGGTCGTCCGGCCGCACTACGGCCAGCTTGCCCGCGTGCCGGCCGAAGGGAGAGCGCAGTCCATCGTAGATATAGGCGTCCAGCATGGTGTTTAATCTCCTGAGTAGGTGGGGCGCGGCGCGGGGCCGAACGGAAGTGCGTGAAATTTCGTCTGATTTTACCTCTAAACCGTGGGGCCGGCAGCCATCGAAGGCGCAGCGGCCGGCATGACGCCGGCCGGCACGAACTTCTTGCCAGCGCATGCGACCTGGACGATACTTTGGGAAACCGATGGCCCAGCATAGGGTCAAACATCGCTACCCTGCGAAACAGGGCTTATTGGAGGAGGAAGGAAGCCATGTACAAGAAGATCCTGATGGCATTCAACGGTTCGCGCGAGGGACGTTCGGCGCTGCTGGAAAGCGCCGAAATCGCGGAGTTCATCAAGGCGGAAACGCATCTCCTGGCGGTCGCGGGAATGCCGCCCAGCCTGTTCCTGACCGAGGGCTTTCTGCCCGAGGAACTGTTGGAAGAGGAAAAAAAACGCACCCAGGAGATCCTCGACGAGGGGATCAAGCTGCTCAAGGACCAGGGGTTCAACACCACCGGCCACCTGACGGTGGGCGAACCGGTGGAGGAAATCTGCCGCGTCGCGTCCGAACTCGGCGCCGACCTGATCGTCCTCGGGCACCGGCAGAAATTATCTTTTGCGGCGCGATGGTGGAAGGGGTCGGTCGGGGCCTCGCTCCTCGATTACGCGCCCTGCAGCATCCTCATCGCGCGCGGGCACTAGGCGGGAGTCGTCGACGTCGGGCGCGTCGCATTTTCTGCGGCGAGGCTCGACCGGCTGTAGCGCTGCTGCGGCGCGCCGTGCGCCGCGTTTCTCTATAATCGACCCGTTCCGAGTTCCCTCGCGTGGGTTGATGAAATCGTTTGCTCCTGCCGCCCGACTGCTATTGCCTGTGCTTGCGGCCGCGCTTGCGCTGGGCGTGGATGTGTCGGCCTACGGCCAGGCGCAGCGGCGCGCCCCGGCGCAGCAAGCCAAGCGCGTCGATGACCGCCACTGGCAGGAACTCATGAATCAGGCCGAGGCGCTGATCGCCAAGGGCGAATACGCGCGCGGCGAAGACGCCGCACGGCTGCTGGTGGATGAAGCACTGAAGCTGTTCGGCGACAGCCACCCCGATACCGCGACCAGTCTCAATGTCATCGCCGATGCGCAGATGCGGCAGGGAAAATACGGCGCTGCGCAGAAGAATTTCGGCGCGGCGCTGAACATCTACGAGCAGCGCTTGGGGCCGGAGCATGTGAGCACGGCGGCTGCGCTGAACAATCTGGCGCTGGTGCTGGAGAAACTGGGCGACTACCCGAGCGCCGAATCGCTGCTGCGCCGATCGCTGCGCATTCTGGAAAAGACCCTGGGCAAACAGCACCAGGACACCGCGACCACGCTGTCCAACCTCGGGCGGGTGCTGGATCTGCAAGGCAAGTTCAGCGAAACGGCCGGCGCCGCCGCCAGCGCGGACGCCACCCAATTGAGCGCCCGCGCGCAGGAGTTGATCGATCGCGGTCAGTACCAGGAGGCCGAGAGCCTGCACTATCGGGTGGTCGCGATCCACGAGAGAACCCTGGGCAAAGAACACCCGATCACGGCAACCAGCCTGTCCAATCTGGGCAACGTACTGTACCTGCAGGGCAAGTTCAAGCAGGCCGAGGCGGTACACCGGCGCGCGCTGGCGGTACGCGAAAAAGTGCTGGGTGCGGAGCATCCGGATACCGCAACCAGCATGAACAATCTCGCCAACGTGCTGCAGGAACAGGGCAAGGACGAACTGTTGGCGCCGAGCGAGGCGCGTGTCCAGGCGCAATCCAATCTGCAGGCGTACACCGAAACCGAAACCCTGTTTCGCAAGGCGCTGGCGATCCAGGAGCGCACCCTGGGGCCGGACCATCCGGCCACGGCCAATACGCTCAACAACCTTAGCACTTATCTGGACCGACGCGGCCGGCCCGAGGAGGCCGAACCGCTGCAGCGGCGCGCGCTCGACATCCTGGAAAAGCGCCTCGGCCCGCTGCATCCGGATACCGCGGCCATGCTGACCACGCTGGCGGTGATGCTGGACCGCCAGGGCAAGATCGTCGAGTCCGAAGCGCTGTACCGCAAGGCGGTGGAGGTCGCGCGCCAGGCGGGCAATCCGCGCATTTTGCTGCTCAACAGCAGCCGCCTCGGTTACGCGCTCGCCAAGCGCGGCCGCTATCGCGAGGCGCTGCCGTTCTACAAGGAAGCGGCGGACACGCTGGATTATCTTTACGTGCGCACCCGCGGCCTGTCGGAGGAAACGCGGGCCGCCTTTCTCGGACAATACGGCAACATCTACCTTGAAACCATCAAGGTGCTGCTGCAACTGCATCGCGCCGCGCCCCAGGCCGGGTACGATCGTGACGTACTGGAAATCGCCTCGCGCAACCAGAGCCGAATCTTTACCGAGATGATGCGCCAGGCGGACGTGGCCAAATTCTCCGCCGATCCGGCCTTCCTCAGCGCGAAGAAAAAGCGCGAAGACCTGCAGGAGAGCATTGAAAACCTGCGTCTGGCCATCGTGACCATGCCGCTAGCCCAGGCCGGACTGGACGCACGTCGCAGCGATCTCGGCGCCCAGCTTGCTTTGGCCAAGGCGGAATTGGCGGCGCTGGAGGACGCGCTGTGGCACGACTACCCGCGCTTCATGGAATTGACCAACCCGCGTCCGGTCGCGGTGCAGGATTTGCAGCAGAAGCTGTTGCGGCCGGACGAAGTGCTGCTCTCCTATGTGTTGCTGCCGCAGGAGCTGGCCCTATTCGCCGTGACGCGCGATCGGTTCCAGATGATCAATCTCCCGATCAAGCGCGAGGACGTGGCGCGGCGGGTACGCGCGATCCGGCGCGCGATCGAAAAAGTGGCGCTGGGCGAGTCGGTGCTGTTTCTGCGCGAGATCGAACCCGCCAACCTCAATTCGCTGTATCGCGACCTGGTGGCGCCGCTGGCTGCGGCACTCGCCGGAAAGCAGAAGATCATCGTGGTGGCCGACGGACCTTTGCTCACCGTGCCGCTGGAGTTGCTGGTGACGCGCTACGGCCCGGCCGAACAGCAGGCGTTCGAAGCGACGCGCGCGGCGAGCGACGGCAGCGCCGGGCATCCTTTCCTCGGCGAATACGGCGCGCTCGCCTATCTGGGCAAGGACCATCGCTTCGCCTACCTTCCCAGCCTGTCGGCACTGGCCTCGCAGCGCCTGTACCCCAAGCAGGTCACGGGCCTGCAGCAGGAGTTGACCGCGTTTGCCGATCCGATATTCGCGCCGGCGGCAGGGCAGAGCTATTCGCCGGCCACGCGCGCTGCGCTGGACTTGCTCGCCAACAACTATCGCGTGGACCGCAACGGTCTGCCCGACATTGCGCGCCTGCGGGAGACGGCGGACGAGGCGCGCAGTGTCGCCCGCATCCTGGGCGGCGACAGCCGCGTGTACATCGGCGCCGCGGCGCAGGAGAAAATGGCCAAGTCGGGCGAGTTGAAGAACAGCCACTACGTGTTGTTCGCCACCCACGGGTTTCTCGGCGGCGAATTCCTGTCCGGTATCGACCCGGCGGCCGAGCATGCGCCCGGCGCGCCGCACGCGAGAATCCGCGCGCAGCCCGCGCTCGCATTGACCCTGGTGGGCGACCTCGCGGGCGAGGACGGCATGCTCACCATGAAAGAGGTGATCGAAGACGTGGAACTGAACGCCGACCTGGTGGCCTTGTCCGCCTGCAATACCGCCGGAGAAACGGCGCAGGCCAACAACGGCGAGGGGTTCGCCGGGCTGACGCGGGCCTTCATGTTCGCCGGCGCGCGGAGCCTGCTGGTTTCGCACTGGAGCGTGGACAGCCTGTCGACTGAGGCGCTGATGACCTCGACTTTCCGCAACATCAAACAGGGAGAGACTGCGCTCAAGGCGGTGAGCGACGCCCAGCGCGAACTGCGCGGCGGCAGCTATGCCAAGGGGCAGTATCACTTTTCACGCAGCCATCCGTTCTTCTGGGCTGCATTCGTCTATGTCGGGGATTGATGGCTAAGCTTCCCAGCCTGTCGTTCCGACTGCGCGGCTTCTGGCGCTTTGTCCTGGTGGTGGCCGTCGCTTTCGGCAGCAGCGAGGCGATGACGCGGCTCGGATGGATGGGGCCGCTGGAGAACATCTATTACGACTATTGGCACCAGTTCGCGGGAAAGCGCCGCGATGCGCTGCATACGGCGGTCGTCGCCGTCGACGAGCAAACGCTGGATCAATACAAGGACGATCCGCTCGCGTTCTGGCAGCCCCACTTCGCGCAGGCGATGGAGACGCTGACGCGCGCCGGGGTGAAGGTCATCGGGCTGGATTACCTGTACCAGGTGAGCGCCGAGGACTGGCTGAAGAAGCTCAATCTGCCCGGCAACGACAGCAGCCGCAGTTACGATGCGCCGTTTCGCGCCCAACTCGCCGCGGGCAACAAGATACTCATCACGCAACTGGTCGAATTGCCCAACGGAGACGGGCGGCTGCTGCTCCCGCCGCGCGATCATCTGTACCTGCTGCCGCAGGGCGTCAACGACCTTGGCATCGCCAACCTGAATCCGGACGAGGACAATTCGGTGCGCCGCTTCCTGACGGTGTTCGATCCCGATCCGGGCAAACCGGCAATGGGTTTTGCGACCCAGCTCGCGTTGCGCGCGGCCGGGCTCGATCCGACGCTGGCCGAATGGGACATCGCGGGCGTGAGACTCGCGCGCGAGACGCGGTCGCGGCTGATCGGCTATGTCGGTCCGCCCGGAACCATACCCACGGTGTCGATGAGCAAGTTACTGCAACCGGACGCTTTGGACGATCCCGAGGTGCAGCGCTTGAAAGGCCGCGTGGTGATCATCGCCGCCAACGACCGCGGCACCCAGGACCGCCACCCCAGCCCCTATTCGCGCGCGATATTCAGCAAACAGAGCGACCAGATGATAGGCGGCGAGATCCACGCCAATATCGTCGAGACGCTGCTCACCGGCCATTTCCCGCGCCAACTGCCGATGGCGCTTGAATGGGCCTATGTGCTGGCGCTGAGCGCGATTGCGGCGCTGCTCTACCTGCGCCTGCACCCGGCCGGCGGTCTGGCCGCGGCCCTGGCGCTGAGCCTGCTTTGCCTCGCGCCCGCATGGTTCATGTTCCTCGACGACTGGCTGCTGCCCGTGGGGCGGATGCAGGTCGCGCTGGGAATAGGCTTTCTGACCACGCTCGGCCTGCGCCTTACAGGCGAAGAGCGCGAACGCGCGCGGCTGAAAAAAATGTTCGGCCGTTACGTCTCCGACGACGTGGTCAAGGTCCTGACCGAGGGCGAGCGGCCGGACCTCGCGGGCGAGTCGGTGCAGGTGACGGTGCTGTTCTCCGACATCCGTAATTTCACCACCATTTCGGAGAAGCTCAATGCGCACGAGGTGGTGGAAATGCTCAACGCCTATTTCAGCCGCACCACCGAGCCCATCCTGGTCGAAGGCGGGATGGTCAACAAATTCATCGGCGATGCGGTGATGGCGATTTTCGGCTCGCCGGTGCGCTACCCGGACCATGCGCGGCGCGCCCTGCGCGCGGCGTTGCAGATGGCCAAGGAGGCCGAGGATTTCAAGCAGTGGATGCGCGAGCGTTTTCCGGACCGGGGGCTGCCTGAATTCGGCATCGGCATAGGCGTGCACAGCGGCGAGGCGGTGATCGGCGACATCGGCTCGGTCAAGCGCACCGAATTCACCGCCATCGGCGACACCGTCAACGCGGCCTCCAGGCTGGAAGGGGTGACCAAGGAGATGCGCTGCGTGCTGGTCGCGAGCAGAGCGTGCGTGGACGCAGCGGGGGCGGGGATCGTCACCGGCAAGCAGGAAACCATCAAGGTCAAAGGCAAGGACGAACCGATCGAGGTGTTCGAAATTCTCGGGCTGGATCCGGTTCGCGCAAGAACCTGTTGAGCCACTGGCGTTTTTGGTCACTATGTGACATTCAGGACAGATGCGCCGCCGCAGCTTGCGAGATCGGATCTAAAATGCAATTGATTCATAACGGATTTGCGCTGGCCTGGATGCGGGTACGGTGCTTGCTTATATGATATGGAATCGTCAGGAAACGGCTACGACGAGATCATTCTTTGGTAAAAGGGGGCTTATTATGAACGTTTTCCAATCAATCTCGGCTGCGGTGCTTTTGGGCGTGGCGCTGGGCGTGAGCGCCCAATCCAGCGACGTAGGCTTGGTCAATCAGCTCTCGGGCGAGGTGGCCTACATGGCCCAGGGCGGGACACAGTCCAAGGCGCAGGCCTTCATGAAAGTGCGCCAGGGCGATCGCTTTACCCTGCCCGCCGGTGCGCAGCTAAGGCTGGTCTATTTCAACGGCAGTCGCCAGGAAACCTGGAAAGGCCCGGCGAGTTTCAAGGCCGGCGCCCAGCAAAGCGAAGCGCTTAGCGGCCAAGTGACAGACGCGGCGCAGCTGCCCTCGGGTGTGGCGCAGAAAATCGCGCAGGTGCCCAATCTGGTGCAGATCGCGAAGCTGGGCCGCTCAGGCGGCATCGCCGTGCGCGGCGGCGGCAAGCCCGGACGCCTGTCCTCGGAGCAGCAGGCCGAAGTGAGCCAGGCCAAAGCCAACTATGCGCAAATGCGCCAGAAGGCCGCGGCCGAAGACATCACGCCCGAGCTCTACTTTTATTCGGTGCTGCAGGATCATCTGCTGTACGACGAGATGAAGGCGGTGACCGACGAGATGCTCAAGCGCCAGCCGGGCAATGCCGAAGCGCAGGAGTTGTCGGCATACGCGAAAAGCCGCATTTAGACCATTCCGAGCTGAGCAGGACCCGGGGCGCGCGAGCGCCCCGTTTTTTTGGGTGCACAAGGCCGAGGAATTAGCTTTGTTTCCACTACGTGCATAATTGCGTGATGCCATCCACCCGCAGCTGGGACATTTTCTGCACCGTGGTCGACAACTACGGCGACATCGGCGTTTGCTGGCGTCTGGCGCGGCAACTCGCCGCCGAGCGCGCCTCGCGCGTACGCTTGTGGGTCGACGACCTGGCGAGCTTTCGCCGGATTTGCCCGGACATCGCGCCCGGGCTGGAGTCGCAGCGCAGTCACGGCGTGGAAGTCCGCTGGTGGCGCGAGCCCTTTCCCGCGGTCGATGTAGCGGATGTGGTGGTCGAGGCCTTCGCCTGCAACCCTCCCGCGAGCTATGTCGCGGCGATGGCGGCCAGGCCGCGAAAACCGGCATGGATCAATCTCGAATATCTGAGCGCAGAGAACTGGGTGCGGGGCTGCCACGGACTGCCCTCGCCGCATCCGACCCTACCTTTGGTGAAATATTTCTTCTTTCCGGGGTTTGCCGCCGGCACCGGCGGACTGCTGGCCGAGCGGGGCCTGGTAGAGGCGCGCGAGCTGTTTCAGGGCTCCAGCGCAGAGCAGGCGCGTTTCTGGGACGCTCTGGGCCTGAACGCCGCGCGCAAGGACGAGGTGCAGGTTTCCCTGTTCTGTTATCCCCAGGACGCGATCAATGGGTTGTTGCGGGCGTGGTCGGCCGCAGCAGCGCCAACGCGCTGCCTGGTGCCGGAAGGAACGGCAACGCAGGCCCTGTCGTCCTTCTTCGGCGCGGCCAGTCTGTCTGCGGGAACGTCCTTGCTCAAAGGCAGTCTGGAAGTCCGGGTTTTCCCCTTCCTCGATCAGGATCAATACGACCGGCTGCTGTGGGCCTGCGATCTGAATCTGGTGCGCGGCGAAGATTCGTTCGTACGCGGGCAGTGGGCGGCGCGGCCCCTGCTGTGGCAGATTTACCCGCAGCAGGAGGCGGCGCATTGGCCCAAATTGCAGGCCTTTCTCGAGCTCTATTGCGCCGGATTGCCGGCGGAGATCGCCCGGCCGGTTAGGCGATTCTGGGAGGCCTGGAACCACGGCGACGCGGCCGGCGTCGAAGCGGCGTGGCCAGACTACTGGGAACTGCGGCCGGCGCTGAAGTCGCACGCGCGGGCGTGGGCGGCGGGTTTGGGCCGAACCGGCAATCTCGCAAATAATCTTGCGGAGTTTTGCCAAAATCTGTTAAAATAGAAAGCTTTATGCCAGTTGCAAAACGAGGGGCGCGTTGCCTCATGGCTCCCCTGAAAGCCAGGAGGCCGTTCCGGCGTTGCTTGAACGGTCTCATAGATAAATCAATCCGTGTAGGACTACAGAAATGAAAATCGCACAAGAACTCCGCGCCGGCAACGTGATCATGCTCGGAAGTGACCCGATGGTGGTGCAGAGGGCCGAGTTCAGCAAGTCCGGCCGCAACGCCTCCGTGGTGAAGATGAAACTCAAGAACCTGCTGTCCGAGTCGATCACCGAGAGCGTATACAAGGCCGACGAAAAATTCGACATCGTCGTGCTCGAGCGCAAGCAATCCACCTACTCGTATTTCGCCGATCCGATGTACGTGTTCATGGACGCCGATTACAACCAGTTCGAGGTGGAGAAGGACAACATGGGCGAGGGCATCAATTTCCTCGAGGACGGAATGGCGTGCGAGGTCGTGTTCTATGACGACCGCGCCATTTCGGTCGAACTGCCCAATACCGTGGTGCGCGAGATCATCTACACCGAGCCCGCGATCCGCGGCGATACTTCGGGAAAAGTGCTCAAGCCGGCGAAAATCAACACCGGCTTCTCGGTGCAGGTGCCGCTGTTCTGCGCCACCGGCGACAAAATCGAGATCGACACCCGCACCGGCGAGTACAAGCGGCGCGTATGACCGCCTAGGCCGGGCCGGTTAGATCTGGATGACGGGCGCGCATTCGGGCGCCCTTTTCTGTACGCCGGCGCTGCCAACCGGTGGACGCATACCGCGTCTACGGGATTCGCCCTCTTGACGGTTTCCCGTTTAGCGGGTATAACGCGGACAAGTGTTTAGTTTCAAGTGCTTGAGAGCGGTTCCCTGAGCGGTACGTCCTTTTCAGTCTTGAGATTCAAACATTCATCGGGCTAAACCCGAAATTCTCAACTTTTAAAGGAACGCTATATGGCAACCGGCACAGTGAAGTGGTTCAATGACTCCAAGGGCTTCGGCTTTATTACCCCGGACGGCGGCGGCGAAGATCTGTTCGCGCATTTCTCCGAGATCAACATGCAAGGGTTCAAGACGCTCAAAGAAGGGCAGAAAGTGTCCTTTGACATCGTCGACGGCAAAAAAGGCAAGCAGGCAGCGAAAATTCAAGCCGCTTGATCAGACCAGTTTGTTTTTGAAAAAGCCGGGCAGTACGCCCGGCTTTTTTTATGCCTAAGGACCGCCCGCGGGTAAACCTATCGCGGGCTGTTTCAGGGCTCGTGCCTCGCGATGCGCCGCCTGTCGACGAACAGCATCGCTGAAATGCTGCACGATGTGTCGCCAAAATTATTTCGCGTGTTTGCGGAAGTCCGGTTTGCGCTTTTCGCGAAACGCCTTGCCGCCTTCCTTCGACTCGTCGGTATCGTAGTAGAGCTTCAGCGCCTGCATCGCAAACGAGGAGATGCCGCGGATCATCTCGGTGTCGAGGTTGAATGAGCGTTTGGCGAGCGCGATCGCGGTCGGGCTCATCTGCATGATTTCGGCGCACCACTTCGCCACCTCGGCGTCGAGTTGGTCGTGGGGCACGACCGCGTTGACCAGGCCCATCGCCAGCGCCTCCGCGGCGCTGTAGCGGCGGCACAGGTACCAGATCTCGCGCGCCTTCTTCTCGCCGACCACGCGCGCGAGCAGGGCAGTGCCGAAACCGGGATCGACCGAACCCACCTTGGGGCCGACCTGGCCGAACTGCGCCTTGTCCGAGGCGATCGCGAGGTCGCACAGCGTCACCAGCACATTGCCGCCGCCGATGGCGTAGCCGTTGACGCGCGCGATCACCGGCTTGGGAATGTCGCGGATGATGCTTTGCATTTCTTCTACCGGCAGTCCTATCGTGCCGCGCCCGCCGTAGCCCCCGTTTTCGGCGTCTGCGCTTTGATCGCCTCCGGTGCAGAACGCCTTGTCGCCGGCGCCGGTCAGCACGACGACGCCGATGTCGCGGTTCCAGCCGGCCTTGCCGAAGGCCTGGATCAATTCTTCGCAGGTATTGCTGCTGAATGCGTTGTAGACCTTGGGGCGGTTGATGGTGATGGTGGCGACGCCGTTCTGCTCGGTATAGATGAGGTCCTTGAATTCCATGATGTGGTTTTCCCTGTGCGGTTTGTGCTGGATCATTGTCTAGTTTGGGATCGTTCGGGTATTATGAATACGACATTCCCCGGGTGCAATCGACTTGCGCACCGGGGACATCATGCAGCAGTCAGACACTCGGCGTGTGCGTCACTTGCTTGCGGCGCGACGGCGATTCTGATTGCCACCGAAATTTCCAACCTAGCAAATCCGGAGAACACTACATGAACCTTCCTGCTCCCGACCAGCACCAGGAGCTGCGCGAAGCGCTGCGCGATCTTTGCCGCGAATACCCCGACGAGTACTGGCGCAAGCTCGACTACGAGCGCGATTTTCCGGTGGCTTTCATCGACGCGCTGACCAAGGCTGGCTGGCTGGCGGCATTGATCCCGCAGGAATACGGCGGCTCGGGGTTGGGCCTCGCGCAGGCCTCGGTCATCATGGAAGAGATCAATCTGTGCGGCGGCAACTCCGGCACCTGCCATGGCCAGATGTACAACATGGGCACGCTGCTACGCCATGGCTCCGAGGCGCAGAAGAGAAAATACTTGCCCAAGATCGCGTCGGGCGAACTGCGGCTGCAGTCCATGGGCGTGACCGAGCCGACCACCGGCACCGACACCACCAAGTTGAAGACCACGGCCGTCAAGCAGGGCGACCGCTATGTGGTGAACGGCCAGAAGGTGTGGATCTCGCGCATCCAGCACTCGGACCTGATGATCTTGCTGGCGCGCACCACGCCGGTGAGTCAGGTCAAGCGCAAATCCGAGGGCATGTCGATATTCATCGTCGATCTGCGCGAGGCTATAGGCAAGGGACTCAGTCTGCAGCCGATCCGCAACATGGTCAGCCACGATACCTGCGAACTGTTCTTCGAGAATCTGGAGATCCCGGCGGAGAACCTGATCGGCGAAGAGGGCCGGGGCTTCAAATACATCCTCGACGGGCTGAACGCGGAGCGCATCCTGATCGCCGCCGAATGCATAGGCGACGCCTACTGGTTCATCAACCGGGCGAGCGGCTACGCCAAGGAGCGGGTGGTGTTCGACCGGCCCATAGGCCAGAACCAGGGGGTGCAGTTTCCAATCGCCGACGCCTACATGGAGACGGAGGCGGCGAACCTGATGCGCTGGAAGGCGTGCTCGCTGTTCGATCAGCACCTCGCCTGCGGCGCGGAGGCGAACATGGCCAAGCACCTCGCGGCCAAGGCTTCATGGGAGGCGGCCAACGTGTGCCTGCAGACCCACGGCGGCTACGGCTTCGCTTGCGAGTACGACGTCGAGCGCAAATTCCGCGAAACGCGGCTGTACCTGATCGCGCCGATCTCGACCAACCTGATTCTGTCCTACGTCGCCGAGCACGTGCTCGGCCTGCCGCGGTCGTTCTGAGCATGGCCAAGCTCACCGGCCGGTCCGCGTTTCTCAAACTCCTGATCGACGAGGGTGTCACCCATCTCTTCGGCAATCCGGGCACGACCGAACTGCCGCTGATGGAGGTGGTGCCCGATTTTCCCGAACTCAACTATGTGCTCGGCCTGCAGGAAGCCGTGGTGGTGGGCATGGCCGACGGCTACGCCCGCGCATCGGGACGGCTCACCGCCTGCAGCCTGCACGTCGCCCCGGGTCTCGGGAACGCGATGGGCGCGCTCTACAACGCCAAGTTCTCCGGCTCGCCGCTGATCGTGACCTGCGGTCAGCAGGAGCAGGGCCACGGCCTGCTCGAGCCGCTGCTCTATGACCCGCTCGTGCCGATCGCGCAGCCCATGGTCAAATGGGCCATCGAGGTCACGCGTGTGGAGGACCTGCCGCGCATCGTGCGCCGCGCGGCGAAAGTGGCGCTGACCCCGCCCACCGGTCCGGTGTTCATCAGCCTGCCGGGCGATGTGCTCGATGCCGAGGCGGAGATGGATTTCGGTTTCCCGACCCGCGTCGATGCGCGCGTGCGCCCCTCCGACGCAGCGCTGGATGAGCTCGCGGCGAGGCTGCTCGCGGCGCGCAATCCGGTGATCCTCGCAGGTCAGGAGCTGTCGAACCATGACGCTTTCGCCGAAGCGGCCGAACTCGCCGAATTGCTCGGCGCCGCGGTGTATCAGCAGCCGATCCCGTATTGCGCCCAGTTTCCCAGTGCGCATCCGGCGTATCTCGGTGCGCTGACGCGCAACCAGCAGCAGGTGCGTGCGCTGCTGCAGCCCTACGACCTCATGCTGTGCCTGGGCGCGGACTTGCTGCGCATGTCGGTGTACAGCCCGAGCGCGCCCTTGCCCGATGGCATGCCGGTACTGCACGTCAGCGAGCGGGCCTGGGAGCTGGGCAAGAACTACCCGACCGAGCTGGCGCTGTGCGCCAACGTGAAAGAGACGCTGCGCGCGCTTGTGCCGCTGGTGCGCGCACGGCGCAGCGCTGACGCGGCCGTAGCGGCCGCGCGCCGCCTCTCGGCGCTCGAAGCGCGCAACTGGAGCGCGCAGCGCGCCGCGGCGCGCATCGAGGTGATGCGCGCCGCGGCAACCGCGCCCATCGATCCGCGCTACCTGATGCTCGCCATCAGCGAGACGCTGCCGCCGGATGCAATCGTGGTGGAAGAGGCGCTGACCTCGTCCGCCGCGCTGCCGGGTTTCCTGCAGCTGCGCGACCGCAGGGGCTACTACGGACTCGCCAGCGGCGGCTTGGGCTTCGGTTTGCCCGGCGCGGTGGGCATCAGCCTGGCGCAGCCCGGACGGCCGGTGGTGGCGGTCATCGGCGACGGCAGCGCGATGTACGGGGTGCAGGCGCTATGGACGGCGGCGCATCTGAAGCTGCCTATCACCTATGTGATCGCGAACAACCGCAGTTACCGCATCCTCAAGGAGAGGCTGGTGTCGATGCGCGCCACCGACCGTTTTATCGGCATGGACCTGCGCGACCCGGAGATCGATTTCACCGGGCTTGCGCGCTCGTTTGGCATGCCGGCCGCGTGCGTCACCGAGCCGCAAGGCATCGCGCCTGCGCTGCGTGCCGCGCTGCAAACCGGAGGGCCGCACCTGATCGAGGTGATGGTTGCAGACGGCTTCGGCGGCTGAAAAAAGTCTGTGCGTGGCGAGTTGAAACGCGTCGCCGTCTAGCCGTAGTTGATTTCATCCGCCGCATCCGCTTCAGGCGCGTCGGCCGAGTAATCGCGATCGCCGCGGGCGGCAGCTGCCTCGCGGTACCACTCGTGCGCGACGATGGTCGCCATGACTTCGTTGGTGCCGGTCCAGATGGAAGCCAGCCGGATGTCGCGATAAATGCGCTCCAGCGGAAACACGTTGGTGTAGCCTATGCCGCCGACCACCTGCATCGAATTGTGCACCACTTTCTGGCACGATTCGGTGACGAACTTCTTGGTCTCCGACACCATGCGCCGCACCCGGTTCATTTCCATGCCGTCGTCCACTGCGCGCGACGTGGCATACACCAGCGCGCGGCAGGCATCGAGCAGCATCGCGCCCTCGGCCACCTGAAAACTCACGCCCTGGAAGCGGTTGATGGTCTCGCCGAAGGCTTTGCGCTGCGAGGTGTAGCGCGTGGCGATGTCCAGCGCGGATCGCGCCGGGCCGATGGTCATGGCGGCGGTGCCCAGGCGCTCCGGGATCATCATGGTGTTGAACACCGGATAGGCGCCGTTGACTTCGCCGACCACGTTCTCCCGCGGTATCTTCACGTCCCGGAACGCGAGGCGGCCGGTGCCGCCGCCGCGGCAGCCCATCAGGCCGTAGAGGTACTCGACTTCCACGCCGGGACCGCGATCGACGATGAAGCAGGTGATTCTTTTTTGCGGCGCCGCGGCCGGGTCAGGGTCGGTTCTGGCATAGACCAGAAAATAGTCGGCGCCTTCCGCGCCGACGATGAAACGTTTCTGCCCGTTGAGCACGAAATGATCGCCTTGGTCCACGGCGGTGGTCGTGGCGCCGAAAAAATCGGAGCCCCCGCGCGGTTCGGTGAGGCATTCGGCGGCGAATATCTCGCCGCGCAGCAGCGGCTGGACATAGCGCGCTTTCTGCGCGTCGGTGCCGTGCAGGACAATCGCATCGCAAACGAGGTCCGCGCCGACGCCGAAGACGCAGGCGAGTTCGTAAGAGAGGCTGCCGATTTCCTCGCTTACGGCGCAGGACGCGACCCAGTCGAGGCCCCTGCCGCCCCATTTGACGGGCTGGCGCACGCCGAGCAGCTTGCGCCGCCCGGCCTCCTGCAGCCACTCCTTGGGGAAACGCACCTTGTCCTGGTCCATGTCCAGGATCAACTGGCGCGGCGTGGCCTTGACGAAATCGCGGGCGGCATCGCGGGCGCGGCGTTGCGCTTCATTCAGCAGATGGTCGAACATGGCGCTCTCTTCCTTGGTTCCGGTTGCGTGTGTAGGAAGTATAAATCCGTTCGCGCCGGCGCGAGCGATCCGGCACGCGGAAGCCGGTGGAATGCCTGGAGAGCCGTGTCTATCGGGCGTCTTCAGGCATGCTCCAGGGAATCTGCGTGCCTGGACTACCTGCATCCGCCGGACTCTTGTATGATTCCCGCCATGTGCAAGACCAGCCCACGCGTGAGCCTAAGCGCTACGATCTGCCCGGGTGAGCCGCGCAGCCAATATTGATTGAACCAGCGTGATGGTTACTGAATCCGACATTCTCCACGCCAGCATCCTGATCGTCGACGATCAGCCGGCCAATGTCAGTCTGCTCGAGCACTTGCTGCGCGCAGCCGGCTACGCCTGCGTCGCCTCGACCATGAATCCGCGCGAGGTCTGCGCGCTGCATCGCACGAACCGCTACGATCTGATCCTGCTCGACCTGAAGATGCCCGGCATGGATGGGTTCGAGGTAATGGAGGGCCTCAAGACAGACGATGCGGAAGGCGGGCCTCTGGTTCTCGTGATCACCGCCCAGCCAGCCCACAAGCTGCGCGCCTTGCAAGCCGGCGCAAAAGATTTCATCAGCAAGCCGTTCGACCTGGTCGAAGTCAAGACGCGCATCCACAACCTGCTGGAAGTGCAGTTGCTCTACAAGAAACTCGAGAATTGCAGCAAGATGCTGCAGCGGCTCGAGCGCACGAAAAGCGAATTGGTCTCTGCGGCAACGCATGAGCTGCCCGCCATGCTCGCCGCGATTCGCGCTTCGCTCGCGCTTCCGGCCGGCGATGGCGCGGGCTCGCAGCCCGACAAGGCACGCGGTTTGATCGAAATCGCAGAGAACCACTGCGAGCGCCTGATCCGGCTGATCAACGAACTGCAAGACAGTCATAACGACAGCTGAGGCAAGGGAAACCGGAAACCCCACGGGGTCCCGCGCAGCGGCGTTGAAATTCTTATCCCTAATTCGCAATCGCTTGCAATCCAGTAACATGGGCGTCATACGGGGGCGTTCTTGCCGTCAAGAGCGTGGTTTCGACCCGGTATCCGTAGATATCGCCGTATTGGAGGTGGCATGGGCATGATCGGCGCCTACCGCGAGCTGGAAGGCTGCATGCAACTCCTCGGTCATGTGCTGCGCCGGCTGCCGGTACTCAAGCTGCCGCCCATGGCCCAGCAGTTGACGCGCGAGATCTACTTTACCGGAGTGAGCCCGATGGCGGGAATCGTGACGCGCGGCGCGCTCATCGGCACGCTCATCATAGTCTACGTCATAGAAGTGCTCGAGGCCGATGCGGCGCTCGCGGTGAAGATCCTGCTGTGGGTGGTACTGCGCGAGATGGGGCCGTTGCTGGCGGTGTTCCTGGTGCTGCAGCGCAGCGGCACTGCCGTCGCCACCGAGCTCGCGCTGATGCAAGTCACGGGCGAGATTGCGAGCCTGCGGCAGATGCGCGTCGATCCTTGCGACTATCTGGTCGTGCCGCGTGTGGTCGGCATCGCGGTGTCGACCGCGGTATTGACTTTATACGTGCAGGTGATCGCCGTAGGCGGTGGCATGCTGCTCAGCACGCTGGTGGTGAATGCCACATTCGCTGAGTTGGCGGACAGTTTCTTCGTGCTGGCGAGCCCGATGGATATCGGCTATTCGCTGATCAAGAGCCTGGTGTCCGGCGTGGCCCTTGCCATCATTTCCTGCTACCACGGATTGCATCCGCCCGGGACTTCGATCAACGCCATTCCCAAGGCGGCGATCAGCGCGCTAACCCAGAGTACCCTGGTCGTGATGCTGCTGAATGTCGTTTTCGCCTACCTGGTGTTCGGCGTGTTGTTGTTCGGCCTGGTGACCGCCGAGCTATGAACACGGCAAGCCCGCCAGTGGCAGCGGTAGCGGCGTTGCCGCAGGTAGTGGAAACTTCCGGCGTGGGGCTTGCCTGCGAACTTCCGGCGGATTCGATTTCGGATGGCCGGATATGGATACCCGCGGGCGTGAGTCTGCGCATCCGGATTGCAAATCCGGCGCACAGGGCGCGGCTGCTGGCCGCGATATTCGACATGGCGCCGGATCCGGACTTGAGACTGGTTCTGCTCGGTGCCGAGGTCAATGCGCTCAGCATGGCGCAGCGCATCGCGCTGCGCGCACGCGTGGCGTTCCTGGCGGCGGCGGGCGGCTTGCTCAGCAACCTCAACGCGTGGGAGAACATCATTCTGCCGCTTGGATGCCACCATCCTGAGCGCTTGCGCGGGATTGCCGCGGACGTACATGCCCTGGTCACCGAACTTGGGGCGGCGCCGGAGGGGCTGCTCGGCAAGCTTCCCGAGGAAATGACGCTGTTAGAGAAGAAGATTACCGGCTTTGTCCGGATTCTGCTGGAGGCGCCCGATCTGGTGCTGGTCGAGAACTTTGCCGCCGGACTGGACAGCGCCGAGCGCTTCCGCATACCGTACTTTGCAAACACCTATCTAGCAAGGCATCCGGGAGGGACTTTTGTACAATTGGAGGATGTGCTGGGTGAGTAATGCGAGTTGCGCCTATGCGCGGGCATGGCGCATGGTATCTCCCTCGCTCGGTACAATCTCCAATCGACTATCGCAGGCTGAATGTACTGTAACCAGGATGCACCCGTCGTAGCTCGCTGCGGCCAAGGCCGCCAAGGAGAATGCAATGCAAGACGAATATGCCGCGCCCAGGCGCTTTGCCGGGATCAAGAAAAAGGTCAGCCTGTTCCTGATTGCCGCAGTGCTGGTCCTGCTCGGCGCGATTGGTCTCGTCAGCTACAAGCAGGGCGTGTTCGTGCGGCATTCATCAGTCTATTTTTACGCCGCGGATGTTTTCGGCATCAACAAAGGCATGGCGGTCAAGCTGTTTGGCCTGCCGGTCGGACATGTGAAGACCATGCTGATCTCGGATCGCGGCGTGAAGGTGGAACTCTCCATCGGCAGCGATTACCTGGTGCACGTGCCCAAGGGTTCACACGCACGGCTGCTGCGCGAGGGCTACATCGGCGCCGCGAACATCCAGATCGTTCCCCGCACCGATCCGCTTCACGCGGCCGAACCTATCGTTGCCGGGGACGTGATCGAATTCCTGCCCAATCGTGGCGTGACCGAACTGATTGACGAGTTCAAGATCCAGGTGACGCCTGTCCTCGCGCAACTGCACCGGGCGCTTGAAGCAATGAATCATCCGGAAAGCGATTTTCGCAAGTCCGCAAGTGCGGCGCGAATACTGCTCGAGGAACTGCCTGAGACCAATCAGGAGGCGCGCAAGGTGCTGCGCGACCTTGACCGTAGCGTACTCGCCGCAAGTCCGGACATGCAGGCGAGTTTCGGCGCCGCCGCCCGCCTTGGCGCGCAGGCCGAGCAGCAACTGCCGGCAATCTCGGGCAAGCTGGCGACGGCGCTCGATTCGTTCGCCGAAGCCGCCGAGCAGGTGCGCGAGCAGACGCGCAGGAACGGCGAAGTACTGAACGAAACGCTCAAGCAGGCGCCGGCGCTGCTGCGCGAGGGCGGGAACCTGGTCCGCGACGGCGGCGAACTGGTGCGTGACGGGCGGGAAATTCTCGGTGCGGCACGCAATGTCTGGCCGCTGAGCAGTGCCGTCGAGACGCGGACCATGCGCACCCTGTCGGTGGACAGTTTCGAATCGGCCGGGCCGGGCCGCTCGCCGGCAACGGCGCCGGCGCCGCGCTGACATGTTGCCTCGCGCGGCTTTACGGCTGTTCGTCGTCGCCGGCTTGGTGATCCTTGCGGCGTGCGCGCAGCAGCCGGGGAAACCGCTTGCCGCGCGAGCGGCCGAGGCGATCGAGGCGAACCACCGGGCGGAGTTGCGCTTCCGCAGCGGCGACTTCGAGGGCGCAGTACGGCAATACCAGGAGGCATTGCGCATCGCACAGTCGATTGAGGATGTCGAGGGCATCGCCGCCAACGCCATCAATCTCTCGATCGCCTACCAGCGCCTGGGGAAACATGCGGAAGCGCGTGCCAGCCTCGCGCCCGTGCTCGACCGATCCAGGCTGAGTTTTCCGCCCGCGCGCCTGGCACAGGCGGCATTGCGCCGTGCGGTGCTGGATTTCGACGAAGGGCGCCATGCGGACGCCGCCGAATGGCTGGAGAAAGCAGCGACGTGGTGCGGCCAGCAGGGCTGCGCGCTATCGAGTGCGATCAACAATGTCAGGGGTCTGCTGGCGCTGGAAGCGGGGCGTACCGATGCTGCTGCTGCAAGCGCAACAGCCGCATTGGAGGCAAGCCGGCGATCCGGTGACCGCGTCGAAGCCGCCAACGCCATGCGTCTGCTTGGCCAGGCCGCGATCCGCGCAGGCGACGCTGCCGCGGCGCTCGCAGCGCTCTCCGAAGCGCTTGCCATCGACCGGGAACTCGCGTTGCCGCGCAAGATTTATCTCGATCTCGTCAGCCTGGGCCGCGCCAGCGCGCTCGGTGGCGAAGGCGCGCGCGCGCGGACCTATTACGAGCGCGCGCTGGCAGTCAGCGCAGCGGACCGCGATGCACTAGGAGCGGCCGAAGTGCGCGATCTGATCCGGGCGCTAGGCAACCATCCCTGATTCTGCATGATCTGGTGCGCACGCCCGGTAGCTTGCGCTGCCCGGCCTCCTGCGGACCCTCCTTCGGGGAAACGCGTTTCGTCCATGTCCAGGATCAATCGGGCATCTTCAGAGATGCTCCAGGGAATCTGGGTGCCTGTACTACCTGCATCCGCCGGACTCTTGTATGATTCCCGCCATATGCATGAGAAGCCCACGCCTGCGCCCAACCGCTTCGATTTACCCGAGTGGGCCGGGGCCTTCGGCGATCTGGGTACCCTGATTCCGTTCGTGGCCGCCTATGTATCGATACTGAAAATGGATGCCAACGGCCTGCTCGTGGCCTTCGGCGTCGCCCTGATCGCGGCCGGAACGATCTACCGCACGCCGTTCCCGGTGCAGCCGATGAAAGCCATAGGCGCGGCCGCGGTCAGCCAGAGCATGCTCGCGGCCGGTCTGGGTTCGGCGGCTGTGGTCGGCGCGGCGCTGACCACGGGGCTGCTGTGGATGGTCCTGGCCCTGACCGGTCTGGGCCGGCAGTTGGCCAACTGGGTTCCGCGCTCGGCGCTCCTGGGCGTGGTCATGGGCCTGGGTTTTTCGTTCATGCTCGAGGGCATACGCATGATGTCCGGCAGTCCCTGGGTCGCAGGGGTGCTGCTGGCCCTGACCCTGGCGCTGCTCGGCCGTCCGCGTGTGCCCGCCATGCTGGTGCTGCTGGCCATAGGCGCGGCAATCGCCCTCGTCGGGCAGCCCGACCTCGTGCGCGACCTGGGTGCGCTTAAACCCGAATTCAGGCTGCCGACGCTGGCGTGGGCGTCGCTGTCGATGAACGATCTTTGGACCGGGTTCATACTGCTCGCGCTGCCGCAGCTGCCCCTGACCTTCGGCAACGCCTACATCGCGATCCGGGAGGAAAACAATCGCCTGTTTCCCGACCGGCCCGTCAGCGAGCGCGTGGTCGCTTTTTCCACCGGGCTGATGAACCTCGGATCGAGTCTGATCGGAGGCATACCGATGTGCCACGGGGCGGGCGGCATGGCGGGCCATGTACAGTTCGGGGCGCGCACCGGGGGATCGTCGATCATACTCGGCGGCATCCTGCTGGGCGCCGGGCTGTTCCTGTCCTCGTCCATCGTCACGCTGTTCAGGATGTTTCCGCAGAGCGTCCTCGGCGTCATCCTGTTCATGGCCGGGCTGCAACTCGCCTTGGGCAGCCGGGACAGCGGCGCGGAAAAAATCGACCGTTTCGTCGTGCTCGCGACGGCCGCGTTCGCCATCTGGAACGTGGGCGCGGCCGTGTTGTTCGGCATCCTGGTGCACCAGGCGTCGCAGCGCGGCTGGCTGCGCATTCAATAAATAAAGGCTCCCGCGGGAGCCTTTATCCTGGGCCGACCATCCGTCGGCTACCCCGTCCGCTACAGCTTGGTTGCGGTGATGACCTGAAAATTGCCGAAGAAATAGGTGGTGCGCTGGCACTTCCATCCGCCCGCGCTTTCCAGGTAGGCGAGCGGGTCGTGCGTATCCCAGAGTGCCAGGCCCAGCGGTTCGAACACCTTGAAGTAAGTCCAGCTCAGCGCGCGCAGCACCCACAATTGCGGCCGGTGAAACTCCGCCAGAAACAGCTTTCCGCCCCTGGCCAGCATGCGCCCGGCCTCGTTCAGGGCCTGACCTTTCAGGTCGTGCGGCAGTTCGTGCAGCAGGAAAAAGATCACGTTCGCGTCGACGCTGCCTTCCCGCTGCGTCATCGACGTGGCGTTGTCTTCGATAAATTCCACTTTGCCGGAATATTCGCTTAGTTTGCTCTTCGCGTGGATGAGTTCGTTCTGAATGATGTCGGCGATGAGGACGCGCTCGGCGCCCGACCCGATCGCGGCTTTGACGACGCGCGGGATCACGTTGCCGAATGCGCACGAGGTGATCAGCACTTTCTTTTTCCTCAAATCCATCTGCGCCAGTTCGGAAACGATCTTCGAAACCAGGTGGTGATACTGAAACAGCAGAATGGCCGAGATGATGGGTTGAAAATCCACCATTTTGATCAGTCGCATATTCGAATAAATCGGATAGACATGCGATTTTTCGCCTATCGAGCCGGGCGACAGGCTGCGCAGCACCAGCGCGCCGCGGGTTACCACGAAGAAAAACAGCCCGGTACACGCCAAAAGCGCAAATAGGGCATAAAAACTGTTAAGCATCCACGAATTCATCGCACTTCCTCGAAACAATAGGTAACTGAATCCACACCCACCAGTATCGCGGCTTTTGCCGGCCCCATCAAGCCTGAACCGCCGGAATCTCGCTGGCCGCCATGGTCGCGCAAATGGCGCTCCTGCATCTTGATGTATATCAAGCCTGAAACCGGCCGGGAAACGCCGTCGGCGGTGAAAAATGCGCAAACCGCCGCGGTTCGGGGCGTTGCGGCCAATTTTGGCGTCCCGGACGGCCGGGGCTGCGGATAATCCAGGCCAGGCAGTCGTATGCGGGCAGGGCGGCCAAGCGTAGTCCTTTATAATCGCAGGCTCAGAGGCCGTATCGGCGGGCCGGCACCGGCCTTCAAGCGGCATGCAAACCAAGGAGATCTCATGGCAGGGCCAGACAAGACCACCGCGTCCCCGACCGAAATCAAACTGCACCAGAAATCGCGCGTGCTCGAAATCGCTTTCGCCGACGGCAAGTGCTTCACCATGCCGTTCGAGTTCCTGCGCGTCTATTCGCCCTCGGCCGAGGTGCGCGGCCACGGGCCCGGAGAGGAAGTCCTGCAAGTCGGGAAGAAGGACGTCGACATCACCGGTGTCGAGCCGGTAGGCGCGTACGCGGTGCAGTTTGTCTTTTCCGACGGGCACGACAGCGGCCTTTATTCCTGGGACTATTTGTACAACCTCGGCGTGAACCAGGGCTCGATGTGGACGCACTACCTGCAGCGCCTCAGCGAGGCGGGCGCGAGCCGCGAAGCCGAGGGCGGCGCGTTCGCGCAGCGCCCCAAGTCGAAGTAGGCGGGCGTGGATAGCGGCTGCTGTCTGCCCGGCGGCGGCGCGGCGCCGGCGCAGGTCGAGGCCGGCCGCTTCGAGGTCGTGCTGATCAACCCCTATGAGCTGGGCCGTCAGCCGTTCGCCCTGGCCGAGCCCGCCGCCTGGCTGAAACGCGAGGGATGCGAGGTGCGCTGCATCGACTTGTCGCTGCAAGCGCTCGATCCCGCCTTGCTTTCCGAAGCGCGCCTGGTGGCGCTGTATGTCGGCATGCACACCGCCACCCGCATCGCGGTCGAGGCGCTGCCGCGCATCCGCGCGCTGGCGCCGCGCGCGCATCTTTGCGTGTACGGCCTGTATGCGCCGATGAACCAGGAATTGCTGCGCGGCTTGGGCGTCGACACCATCCTGGGCGGCGAGTTCGAGCCCGCGCTGGCCAGCCTGGCGCGCCGGCTGCGCGCAGGCCTAGCCTGCGCACCGCAATCGGGGCCGGTGGTGCATCTGGGGAAAATCGATTTTCTGACGCCCGACCGCTCGGGCCTGCCGGAACTGGAGCGCTACGCCCATCTGGTCCTGCCCGACGGCGGCAGGAAGACACTGGGCTTCATCGAGGCCAGCCGCGGCTGCAAGCACCTGTGCCGCCACTGTCCCGTGGTGCCGGTCTACCAGGGCAAGTTCCGCGTGGTGCCGCTGCCGGTGGTGATGGCGGACATCGAGCAGCAGGTGCGCGCCGGCGCCGCGCATATCTCCTTCGGTGACCCGGATTTTTTCAACGGCAGCACCCACGCGATGAAACTGCTCGCGGCCATGCACGCCCGATTTCCCGAGTTGAGCTTCGACGCCACGATCAAAATCCAGCACCTCATCGCCCACGCCGGACTGCTGCCCGCGCTCAAGGCGGCAGGCTGTCTATTCATCACTGCGGCAGTGGAGTCGGTTGACGACCGGGTGCTGCAATTCCTCGCCAAGGACCACAGCTGCGCCGACTTCGAGCGCGCCCTGCAACTGTGCCGCGAAGCGGGCATCGCCATGGCGCCGACCTTTGTGCCGTTCACGCCCTGGACCACGCTGGAGGGCTACCTCGAGTTGCTGCGCACGCTGCTGCGGCTGCGCCTGGTGGAGGCGGTGCCGCCGATTCAGCTGTGCATACGCCTGCTCGTGCCCGAAGGGTCCTGGCTGCTGCAGTTGCCCGGATTCGGCCAACTGATCGAGCCCTTCGATGCGCAATTGCTGGGCTATCCGTGGCGGCACGCCGACCCCCGCGTCGACGCCCTGCAGCAGGCGCTGCAGGCGCTGGCTGCGCAAGGGGATCAGGCGGGCTGGTCGCGCAGCGCGGTGTTCGCGCAGTTCTGGCGGCTCGCGCATGCTGCGCTGGGACTCGCGGCACCGCCTTTGGCGCGGGAAGATTTCGGCGTTGCGATCGCGCATCTGTCCGAGCCCTGGTATTGCTGCGCTGAGCCCACCGCGCAGCAGTTGCAGAGCTTTTAGGAGTTCGCGATGAAGCGCGTTCTGCTGTTGCTGCCGGCAGCCGGTTACCGCAACGAAGATTTTCTCGCCGCGGCGAAGCAGCTCGAGGTCGAAGTCATCGGCGTCGCCAACCACTGCCATCAGCTGGCGCCTGCATGGGGCATGAGTCCGATCCAGGCGGTGCCCTTCGATCAGCCGGTCGCCGCGCTGAAGCAACTGCAGACCGCGCTCGGACGCAAACCGGACGCGGTGCTCGCGGTGGACGACAGCGGTCTCGATCTCGCGGCTTTGCTGTGCGAATACCTGTACCTGCCGGGCAATTCGCCCGAAGCGGTGCGCCAGAGTCGCGACAAGCTGGCGTTTCGGCGCCTGCTGCGGGACGGCGGCTTGAACTGCCCCGATTTCTGTCATCTGGACCGGGACGCACAGGCGGCCGCGCCGCCGCCGCCGCTCGGCTTTCCGCTGGTCGTCAAGGCGCGCCGGCTGAGCGCCAGCCGCGGCGTGATCCGCGCCGACACGCGCGAAGCCTACGCCCACGCGGTGCACTGGGTGCGCGGCATCCAGGCCCAAGCCGATCGCGAGGCCGCGGAGTTGGGTTTGATCGTGGAGAATTTCATCCCCGGCAGCGAACATGCGCTGGAAGGACTGCTGCAGGACGGTCGGCTGCGGGTGCTTGCGTTGATCGACAAACCCGATCCGCTGGACGGCCCGTATTTCGAGGAAACCCTGTACCTCACGCCCTCGCGCCTGGCGCCGCAGCAGCAGGACGCGATCGCGCTGGCCGTGCAGCGCGCCTGCGAACTCGTCGGACTAACGAGCGGCCCCATCCATGCCGAAATGCGCGTCAACGCGCAGGGTGTGTGGCTGCTCGAAATCGCCGCGCGTTCCATCGGCGGCCTGTGCGGACGGATGCTGCGCCAGGCGCTGGGCATGAGCCTGGAAGAGTTGATCCTGCGCCATGTGCTGAACCGGCCGCTGCCCGACGTGGATCACGGCCTAGCCAGCGGCGTGATGATGATCCCGATCGCGGAGCGCGGAATTTATCAAGGCGTGCGCGGGCTAGACTACGCGCTCGCCGTCGCCGGTGTCAGCGACATCCAGATCACCGCCAGTCCCGGCCAGCGGGTCGCGCCGCCGCCGGAAGGTTCGAGCTACCTGGGTTTCATTTTCGCGCACGGAGCTTCGCCCGGCGCTGTCGAAACCAGCTTGCGCGAAGCGCAGCAGCGGCTGGCGTTCGACATTCAGGCGGAGGTTCCCCTGCGCGAGGCCCGGCCCTAGCCCGGCAGACACCGGGCAGAGCGACAGGCGCGCTATAGCGGCCTGATGGCCACTTTGCGCCACTTGATCGGGCCGCTCATCGCGCCTTTGAGGCCGGGCCCGTACTGCAGCGCGAACGGACCGCTGGCATGCTTGCTGTTGCGCGTGTGCGCGGTGACGATCCCGTTCAGCTTGACGATCAATTCGTCGCCCTGCGCGCGGATCTCGTAGGTGTTCCACTGGCCGCCGGCCTTGTACAGGATGGGCACCGGCACCGCGGCGATGTCGACGATCGCCCCCGTGCCATAGGTCGGGTCCGGGCGCACGTCCCAGACGTTGCATTCGTAGGCGGTGACCGCACCGACGCTCTTCGGATCGGATGCGCGCAGGAAAATGCCGCTGTTGGTATCGGTGGCGGCCCAGAACTCGGCATAGATCGCGAAATCCTTATAGGAATCCTTAGACACCAGATAGCCGCCCTTGCCCTTGTCGGCCACGATGGCGCCGCCCTCGGCGCGCCAGTTGGCGTCGCCGATCTGATTCCAGTTCTCCAGCCCCTTGTCGCCGTCGATCAATGTGCTCCACCCGGTACCAGACGGATAGCTTGCGCAGCCGAAAACAGTGAGCGCGACCAGCAGCAGCCCTACGGTGAGGGCGGATAAGCGTTTCATGGTGATCCCCTTTGGTGTCGATGACGATTGAGTTAAGGCCCGCGTTCCGGGCTCTGAAAAACGCTGCGCAACAGTGTCTAATTTTTCGGTCGGTTCGACCGGCGCTGTGTGAACAGAAAGCGCTCCGCACTTCTTGCCGCACAAAGTATGGAGCACGGCGTATCTGAGCGTCAAGCCGCTGCCGCCGGCGCGCCCGCTGGATCTGGCGTCGCTCGCCGAAGTTGCACCAAAGCGTCGATGCGCATAGACTATGCGCATACATTGCAAGGAAGACTTCATGCTTAGCCGCACCGGCACCGTTCGTACGCGAAAAAAAGCGGCCAATCTCAGCGTCGACGGCGAATTGCTCGATAGCGCAAAACGCCTCAAGCTCAACTTGTCCCAGGTGTTCGAGGCCGGACTGAATGCCGCAATCCGCGAGAAGCAGCGCGAGCAATGGCTGAACAAGAATCGTGCTGCGCTCGAAGCGTACAACGAGCACGTCGAACGCGACGGGGTGTTCAGCGACGGCATACGCTCGTTCTGATGGCGCAGTTCGACATCTATCGCAACGCCAATCCCGCCACCCGCGCGCGCATTCCCTATTTGCTCGACGTCCAGTCGGATCTGCTCGATTCCCTGGCGACGCGCGTCGTGGTTCCATTGTGCAAGCCCGGATTACTCAAGGGCAGACTGGCCGAGAGGCTCAATCCGGTGTTCGTGGTCGAAGGCAGGGAAGTGGCCATGCTGACCCCTGAGATCGCGGGTGTGCCGGCAAAGGTGCTGGGCGAGGCGATCGGCAACTTGTCGAGTCAGCGCGGCGCTATTATCGCGGCGCTCGACCTGGTCATCACTGGCATCTGACGCTTCGGAGAATCATTGGGGGCATGGAGAGGGTCTAGTCATTTTGCACAAACCCGATGCGGCGCCTTTTCGTGGGCTCGGGCGGGGCCATGAGCTGGCGGATGGCCTCCAGGATTCCGGCGATTGCTTGGTCATGGGTGGCGAGTTTACGCTCCAGGCGTGACTCCAGCTCGTCTAGCCGCTTGGCGAGCTCCTTGTTAGTGGCGAGCGCTTCGCGCAACTCGACGAATGCACGCACGACATACAGGCTCACTTCCACCGCGCGCGGCGTGTTGAGTACGGAAGCTGCCATCAACGCCCCGTGCTCGGTGAAGGCGAACGGCATCGTCGAGGAAAACTTGAGCCGCTGGAGGTGGTCGCAATTTGCGACCACCTCGTCGCGCTCGGCGCGAGTGAGCGCAAACACGAAATCGCGGGGAAAGCGTCCGGGATTACGTTTGACCTGCTCGTTCAGACGCTTGGTTGGCGCGTCGTAGAGCGCGGCGAGGTCGGCATCAATCATGACCTTTTGGCCGCGTATGACGAGGATTTGCCGGGCGATGTGCGCGGTGACGTTAAGTGCCGCCACTACGGTCTTCTTCGTGATGCTGCGGTTTATCATATAGGCATCAACGGCTCGGATGGCTGGCGCGTTGACCATGCGGTAGGTGCGAAGGCGCGGCAAGCGGTCGGAAAGCCAATTCATGCGCGGCGAGCGTTTCACGCAGACGCACGAAGGCACGCACGACATACAGGCTCACTTCCACCGCGCGCGGCGTGTCGAGGACAGAAGCTGGCATCAAATCCCCGTGCATACCGGCGCTATGTTTGACATTTCGCATTGACAGCCCCGGTACCAGAGCTTAGAGTCGATTCATCCGACCGGGAGAGCGTCGCTGTTGTTTAGGCGGCCGCCGAAGGCGCAATACCCAGAAACTCTCAGGCAAAAGGACCGGTCGGGCGGAAGCGATGCTTCCGTTACTCTGGAGAGCAGCCGCGGAACAGGCGGCCACCGAAGGGGCGCGCAGCCGGGCGGTATCGGGCTGTAATCTCTCAGGTATCAAGGACAGAGGGGTAATGTGGACCGCAAGGTCGGCATTGCCCTTTTTTCATTGCTGCCGGAGAAAACGTGCTCAAAACCACAGCGCTCAACGCCGCTCACAGGACCCTGGGGGCGCACATGGTCGATTTCGGCGGCTGGGACATGCCGGTCAACTACGGCTCCCAGATCGAGGAACATCACGCCGTGCGGCGCGACGCCGGAATGTTCGATGTTTCGCACATGCTGGCCGTCGATCTGCACGGTGAGGGCGCGCGCGAATTTCTGCGCCGCGCATTGGCCAACAACGTCGACAAACTGCAGGACCGGGGGCGCGCGCTCTATTCGTGCATGCTCAACGACGCCGCCGGCGTCATCGACGATCTGATCGTGTATTTCTTAGGCGAAGCGTGGTTCCGCCTGGTGGTGAATGCGGGCAGGGCCGAGAACGACCTCGCCTGGCTCGCGTCGCTTAGGGAACGCCTGGGTGCGGTGATCGAATTGCGGCCGCGGCGTGATCTCGCCATGATCGCGGTGCAGGGCCCGCGCGCGCGCGAGCGGGTGTGGCAGGCGCTGCCCGAGTCGCGCGCGGCCACTGCAGCGCTGCGATCCTTTCAGGCGCTGCAGCTGGGCGAGTGGATGCTGGCGCGCACCGGCTATACCGGCGAGGACGGTTTCGAAATCCTGCTGCCGGCCGAGCGCGCCGGCGCCTTGTGGCAACAACTCCTGGCCTGCGGCGTGAAACCCTGCGGCCTGGGCGCGCGCGACACGCTGCGCCTGGAAGCGGGGATGAATCTGTGGGGCCAGGAGATGGACGAGAGCGTGTCGCCGCTGGACGCGGGGCTCGCCTGGACCGTGGACCTGGAAACCGCGCGCGATTTCATCGGCAAGCCGGCGCTGCTCGCGCAGCCGCAGCGCCGGCAGTTGCAGGGACTCGTACTCATCGAGGCGGGCGGAGTGCTGCGCGGCCACCAGAAAGTGGCCACGCCGCAAGGCGCGGGCGAAGTCACCAGCGGCACATTTTCACCGACGCTGGCGCGTTCGATCGCGCTGGCACGCATTCCGCTGGGTGTGCAGCCGGGCGCGCGGGTGCAGGTAGCGGTGCGCGACAAGCCGCTCGCGGCGAAAGTGGTGCAGCCGCCTTTCGTGCGCCACGGAAAAATTCTAGTCGACCAAGAGTGAAAGCAGAAAACATGAAAACCCTAGAACGCTTGAAATACACCGAAACGCACGAATGGGTCGGCGTCGAAGCCGACGGCACGCTGGCGGTGGGGATCACCGACCACGCACAGGAGGTGCTGGGCGACATCGTGTTTCTCGAATTGCCGCTGGCGGGAAAGCGCTACGCGCAGGGCGAGGCCTGCGCGGTGATCGAATCGGTCAAGGCCGCTTCCGACATCAATATGCCGGTCGCAGGCGTGGTAGTCGCCGTCAATGACGCGCTGGCGCAATCGCCGCAGGCGGTTAATGCCGATGCTTACGCCGCGTGGATGTTCAGGATCAAGCCCGACAATGCGGCTGAGCTCGGCGGCCTGATGGGCGCCGACGCCTATGCCAGTCACGCGGCGAAATGAGGAGCTTGCCATGGCAGCTAACCTGAAGCAGGCTGCGGCGACGCCGGCGCGCGCATCGCTGGCAGACCTGGCGCAGCGCGACGCATTTTGCGCGCGCCATATCGGTCCGGACGCAGCCGAGCAAGCCGCCATGCTCGGCGTGCTCGGCTACACCACGCGCGCTGCGCTGATCGACGCCGTCGTTCCGGCCGGCATACGCAGCGCGTTGCCGCCTGATTTTCCGTCCGGCCGCGGCGAAGCCGAAGCGCTGGCCGAACTCAAGGCGATCGCGGCCGGGAACCAGGTGTCGCGCTGCTTCATCGGTCAGGGTTACTACGGCACGCATCTGCCCGGCGTGATCTTGCGCAACGTTCTGGAAAGCCCCGCCTGGTACACCGCTTACACTCCCTATCAACCGGAAATTTCGCAAGGCCGCTTGGAAGCGCTGATCAATTTCCAGACCATGGTGTGCGATCTCACCGGCATGCAGATCGCGAACGCGTCCCTGCTCGACGAGGCCACGGCCGCGGCTGAGGCGATGACGCTGTGTCTGCGCAGCGACAAAACCGGGAGCACGACCTTTTTCGTCGCCGACTCGGTGCTGCCGCAGACCCTGGACGTCGTGCTCACGCGTGCCGAAGCGCTAGGAATAACCGTGGATACCGGACCGGCGCAAACGGCCGCGGCCGCGGCGTATTTCGGTGTGCTGCTGCAATATCCCGCCGCCAATGGCGAAGTCGAGGACTATCGCGCCCTGGTGCAGGCGGTACACGCGCGCGGCGGTCTGGTCGCGGTCGCCGCCGACCTGCTCGCGCTCGCGCTGCTCGTGCCGCCGGGGGAGTGGGGCGCGGACGTGGTGCTGGGCTCGGCCCAGCGTTTCGGCGTGCCGCTGTATTTTGGCGGACCGCACGCGGCCTATTTCGCCACCCGGGACGAACTCAAGCGCAACCTGCCCGGGCGCCTGGTCGGGCTGACGCAGGACAGCCAGGGCGATCCGGCGTATCGCCTCGCGCTGCAGACGCGCGAGCAGCACATACGGCGCGAGAAGGCCACGAGCAACATCTGCACCGCCCAAGTGCTGCTCGCCGTGATCGCGGCGATGTATGCGGTGTATCACGGCGCGGCCGGCCTCACGCGCATCGCCATGCGTGTACACCGCCTGACGAGCGTGCTCGCCGCGGGCCTGAAGCACATGGGCGTGGTGCCCGAGAACGCATCCTGGTTCGACACCCTGACCTTGGCCACCGGCGCGCGCACGCAGGCGCTGCATGCCGGAGCGCAGGCGCGCGGCGTCAACCTGCGCCGCATCGATGAGGACCGCATCGGCCTATCGCTGGACGAAACGACCACCGGCGAGGAGGTGGTCTTGCTATGGCAGATACTCGCGCCGGCCGGCGCCGGCCTGCCCGATTTCGATGCCCTCGAGCGCGGCGCGGGCGATGCCTGGCCGGCCGGTCTTACGCGCAGTTCCGGTTTTCTCGCGCATCCGGTATTCAACGCGCACCACTCGGAAACCGCGATGCTGCGCTATCTGCGGCAGCTCGCCGACCGCGACCTAGCGCTGGACCGCGCGATGATACCGCTCGGATCCTGCACCATGAAACTCAACGCGACCAGCGCGATGCTGCCGATATCCTGGCCCGAGTTCGCCGATATCCATCCCTTCGCCCCGGCGGCGCAGACCGCGGGTTATCGCGTATTGATCACGCAGCTGGAGCGCATGCTGTGCGCGATCACCGGCTACGCCGCGGTATCGCTGCAGCCGAACGCCGGGTCGCAGGGCGAGTACGCAGGTCTGCTGGTGATCCGCGCCTGGCACGACGCGCGCGGCGAGGGCCGGCGCAAGGTATGCCTGATCCCCGCTTCGGCGCACGGCACCAATCCGGCTTCGGCGCATATGGCGGGCATGCAGGTCGTGGTCGTCGCCTGCGATGCGCTGGGCAATGTCGATCTGGCGGATTTGCGCGCCAAGGCCGTTCAATACAGCCGGGAGCTCGCCGCGATCATGCTGACCTACCCCTCCACCCACGGCGTGTTCGAACCGGGTGTCGGCGAAATCTGCGACATCGTGCACGGCCACGGCGGCCAGGTGTACATCGACGGTGCCAACCTCAACGCGATGGCCGGGCTGTGCGCGCCGGGGCGCTTCGGCGGCGACCTGTCGCACTTGAACCTGCACAAGACCTTCGGCATGCCGCACGGCGGCGGCGGACCCGGTGTGGGCCCGCTGGCGGTGGCGGCGCATCTCGTGCCGTTTCTGCCCGGGCATCGCGAACTGCCGGCGACGGCCAAGACGACAGGGGCGGTGGCGGCCGCGCCCTATGGCAGCGCCGGCATCCTGCCGATTGCGTGGATGTACATCACCCTGCTCGGTCGCGAAGGGCTGCGCGCGGCGAGCGAAGTGGCAATCCTGAATGCAAACTATGTGGCGAGGCGCCTGGCGCCGCACTATCCGGTGCTCTACAGCGGGACCGGCGGGTTGGTGGCGCACGAATGCATCCTCGATCTGCGGCCGCTGAAGCAATCGAGCGGCATCGCCGCCGAAGACGTGGCCAAGCGTCTCGTCGACTACGGCTTTCACGCGCCCACCCTGTCCTTTCCGGTACCGGGCACGCTGATGGTCGAGCCTACGGAAAGCGAATCGAAAGCGGAACTGGATCGCTTCATCGACGCGATGATAGGAATTCGTGAAGAAATCCGCGCGGTGGAGCAGGGCAGGCTGGACCGCGACGACAATCCGCTCAAGCAGGCGCCGCACACGGCGGCGATGGTGTGCGCGGACGCTTGGCCGCACGCCTATGCGCGCGCGCTCGCGGCCTATCCTGCCGCCGGACTGCGCGCGACCAAGTACTGGCCGCCGGTAGGCCGTGCGGACAACGCCTACGGCGACCGCCATTTGATCTGCCGCCGCCCGCCCGTGGAAGCTTGACGCAAAGCAAAGCGACGACAGGAATCGACGACACGCAGGCGAGACTTGATCTGGATCAAGATTCGTGTGACTGCGGACCAGCAGCAGCGGCTGATCGGCTAGAGTGTCAGCGCAGCATTTGCCAGGCGCAGGTTTCGCGCCGGGTTCAGTGTCATTTCCAATACCAACGGGGGAGAGCAACATCATGCAGCGTACCGTCTTGAAGGCCATTGCCGCAGCCACTCTTATGCTGGCAGGCGCCGGCACCGCAACCGCCGACACGTTCAGGCTGACCATAGGCTCCGGTCATCCGGCCGATGCCGCAATCTGGATCACCACCCTGCGCGACTTTATGGCGCCGGAAATCGCCAAGCGGGTGGCAGCGAAGACCGGCGACAAGATAGAGTGGGTGAACGCCTACGGCGGCTCGGTGTGCAAGCTGGGCGAATGCCTCGAGGCGGTGGAGAGCGGGCTGGTCGATATCGCCGACCTGCACGTGCCGTTCGAACCGACCAAGCTAATGGCGCAGAATTTCCCGTATTTCGTTCCGTTCGGCACCCCGGATCCCGTGGTGGCGGCTCGCGCAGCCCGCAAGGTCTACGATACCGTCCCGGAACTGAAGAAAATGCTCGAGACCAAGTACAACCAGGTCTTTCTGGCGATCGGCACAGTGGGCAACTACAATATGCTGACCACGTTTGCCTGGGACAAAGTCGAACAGCTGAAAGGCCGCAAGATCGCCGCAGCCGGCCCCAACATTCCCTGGCTGCAGGCGGTGGGTTCGATCCCGGTGCAATCCAACCTGAACGAGGCCTATACCTCGTTCCAGACCGGCGTCTACGACGGCTGGATCATGTTCCCGGATGCGACCGTCGGCTTCAAGCTGCACGAGGTGGCGAAGAATTACACCTTCACCGATTTCGGCGCGATCCCGAACGTGCTGATCACCATCAACAAGGATACCTGGAAAAAGCTGCCCAAAGCGGTGCAGGACATCATGCTCGAGGTGGGCAAGGAATTCACCGAAGTGGAATCCAAGGCCGCTCTTGAAAAAAGCCAGAAGAGCATCGAAATCATGAAGGCCGCCGGCGTGAATGTGCGCTCGCTCAGCGATGCCGAGAAAGTGAAATGGGCGAACGCGCTGCCGGATATTCCGAATCAGCGCACCGCGGAAATCAACAAGGCCGGCCAGCCGGGCAAGGCCATCGGCGCCTATATCAAGGCGCTGAAGGAAGCCGGCGTCAAGCTGCCGCGCGACTGGAAGATCAAGTAATTCACTTCCTCAGCAAGCCGTCCCTGCCCGTCTGTGCTCGCGGGGGCGGCTTCCAATCCGTCATGGAATCCCTATGAAGCCTCTGGTTAAGCTGCTGCATGGCCTGATGGCCTCGCTCAACATCCTCGGCGCGGTCTGGGTGTTGGTGATCATGGCGCTCATTACGGTCGACGTGGTCGGGCGCGCCTTTTTCAATTCGCCGCTGTTCGGCGTCCCCGAGATCGTCAAGATTTCCGTGGTCGGCCTGGTGTGGTGCCAGATGGCGCATACGCTCAAGATCGGCGCGCATCTGCGCTCGACCATATTGGTCGATCGCATGCCGCCGGCGGCGCGGCGCACGATCGAAATCATCTCCTGCATCCTCGGGGCGCTCATGTTCGCGCTGATCGTGTATTCCGGCTGGGACGCCATGACCGAAGCCTGGCGCATCGGCGAGTTCGAGGGCGAGGAACCCGTCAGGGTACCGACGGCACCGATCCGCACGCTGGTGCTAATCGGCGCGGCGCTGACCGCGATCCAGTTCGTGATCATGCTGGTCGACCTGGCTCGCGGCAAGGCCCTGCATCAGGCCGAGGCGGAGTTCTGATGGAGCCGACCACTATCGCCTTGATCACGGTCGGTTTCGTGTTCGTTCTGGTTCTGCTGGGCGTGCATATCGGCGTGGCCCTGGCGCTGCTCTCCGTCGTCGGTATCTGGGGCATCACCGGAAAATTGCACGTCGCCATCAGCCTGTTGAATACCACCGCCTACAGCGCGGTCATGGACTACGTGTTCGCGGTGATCCCGCTGTTCGTGCTGATGGGCATCCTCGCCACGCTGTCGGGCGCCACGCGTGATTTGTTCAATTCCGCCCAGGTCGTGTTCGGACGCATCCGCGGCGGGATAGGCATCGCCACGGTCATCGCCAATGCCCTGTTCGCGGCGATCACCGGCGTGTCGGTGGCTTCGGCGGCGGTGTTCTCCAAGCTGGCGATCCCGGAGATGGAACGGCTCAATTACGACCGCAAGTTCAGCTACGGCATCGTCGCCGGCAGCGCGATCCTCGGCATGCTGATTCCGCCGTCGATCCTGATGATCGTCTATGGCGTGCTGACCGAGCAGTCGATCGGACGCCTGTTCGCCGCCGGCGTCGGCCCCGGCCTGCTCGTGACCGCGCTGCTTTCCCTGGGCATTTGGCTGATGGTGTATTTCACGCCGCGGCTGGGCGGGCAGATGGCGAACATGGAGCGGCTGGACGCGCGCTCGGCGCTGCGCGCCGCGGTCAAACCGTGGGGCGTGATCCTGCTGATCGGCCTGGTGCTGGGCGGCATTTACGGCGGGTTTTTCACCCCGACCGAGGCGGGCGGCATCGGCGCCTCCGGCGCCATGGTGCTGGTGATCGTCCACCGCAAGCTCAGTTGGCACAACTTGGTCGCCCTGTTGGGTGAAATCGGGCGCACCACGGCGAGCATCTTCCTGCTGTTGATCGCGGCGCAGATGTACAGCCGCATGCTCACGATTTCCGGCCTCGCGTCCAAAATGAGCGAATGGGCCGCCGCGCTGCCGGTGCCGCCGATGGTGATCATCGCCATGTTCATCGTCGTGTTCCTGCTGCTCGGGATGATCATCGACTCGGTTTCGATTCTGCTGTTGACCATACCGATCATGTTTCCGGTGGCGGTGAAGCTCGGCTACGACCCGATCTGGTTCGGCATGGTCAGCATCGTCGCCATCGAGATCGGCCTGCTCACGCCGCCCTTCGGCATGGTGGTGTTCGCGATGAAATCGTCCCTGGGCAACTCGGTCAAGATCGAGGACATATTCGTCGGTTCCATCCCCTTCCTTTTCATGCTCGGGCTCGCGCTGTTGATCATCATCGCCTATCCGCCGCTGAGCACCTGGCTGCCGTCGGTGCTGATGTAGCGCGGGACGAAATCTTCAATGGAGAACACGATGGATACTGGCGTAGGCCTGCTCGGCCTGGGAATCATGGGATCGGCGATGGCGGCGAACCTGCTTCAGGCGGGTTTCAAGGTCATCGGCTTCGACGTTTCCGCGCACAGGCTGGACGCATTTGCCGAAGGCGGGGGCAAGCCGGCGCATTCGGCGCGCGAGGTCGCCGAGCAGGCGGATATCATCATCAGCGTCCTGCCCAGCGTCGCCGCCCTGGACGATGTGGTGGGCGGTGCCGACGGGATCCTGGCGGCGGGCCGCCGCGATCTGATTCTGGTCGAGTCGAGCACGTTTCCGATCGAAGACAAGCAGCGCGTGCACGCGTTGTGCCAGCGCTCGGGCATCACCATGCTCGATTGCCCCTTGAGCGGCACCGGGGCCCAGGCCGTGAGCAAGGACCTGTCGGTCTACGCCAGCGGCGAGGCCAAGGCCTGCGCGCGCTGCGCGCCGGTGTTCGCGGGATTCGCGCGTTCGCAGCACTACCTGGGCGAATTCGGCAACGGCAGCAAGATGAAGTTTGTCGCCAACCTTCTGGTCGCGATCCACAACGTTTCCACCGCGGAAGCTTTCGTGCTCGGGATGAAGTCCGGACTGGATCCGCAGATGATCTACGACGTGGTCGGCGACGGCGCCGGCAGTTCGCGCATGTTCCAGGTGCGCGGCCCGCTGATGGTGCGCGGCGAATACGAGCCGGCCGCGATGAAAGTGGAGATCTGGCAGAAGGACATGAAAATCATCGCCGACTTCGCCGCGCGGCTAGCGTGCCCGACGCCGCTGCTGGCGGCTTCCGCGGCGTATTACACCGCTGCCATGGCGCAGGGCCGGGGGGGCGAGGATACCGCCGCGGTGTGCGCCGTGCTCGAAGAAATGGCGCGCCTGCAGCGCGCCCCGTCCGACCCTAACTGAAAGGAAGCGCACGTTGAATTCCATATCGCTCGAACTCGCCGATCTGATCGCCGACAAGGCGCTGCACAAAGGCCGGGAGTTGAAATTCGCGCCGCTGACCGTCGCGGTGCTGGACGCCGGCGGCCAGCTGAAGGTGCTCAAGCGCGAGGACAACGCCAGCCTGCTGCGGCCCGAGATCGCGCTGGGCAAAGCCTGGGGCGTGCTGGGCATGGGCTTAGGCGGGCGCGAGCTGGCGCGACGCGCCGAGCAGATGCCGGTATTTTTTGGTGCGCTGAATGCGATGTCCGGCGGCCGCATGGTTCCGCTGCCGGGCGGCGTGCTGATCCGAAACCGCGAGGGCCAGGTGATCGGCTCGGTCGGGATCAGCGGCGACACCTCCGACAACGACGACATCTGCGCCGTGTTCGGGGTGGAGTCGGCGGATTTGACCGCCGATACCGGTCGTAAGGACTAGCACCGCATTGCCTTATGCGCGGGGCGCATAAGACGGCCGGCGCTCAGGCAATCGGTGCGGGCCGTCCGCTGGCATAGCCCTGGTATCCGGCGAACCCCATTTCCTGCAACATCAGGAGCAGCGGCTCGGACTCCACGGCCTGGGCGATGATGCCGATTTCCAGCGGCTGTGCGATGCGGATCAGCGATGACACGATGAAGCGGGTATCCTGATTTTCCCTGAGTTCATTCGTATACGCCGGCGCCAGCTTGATGTAGTGCGGCAGCAGGTAGTGCAGTTGCCGCAGCGAATCGCGGTGCAGGTTGAAATTGTCGATCGCAAACTGCGCCCCGAGCATGCGGATTTCGGTGGCGAAACTCAGGCCCAGCGCCGGACCCTGGATCACGCCGAACTCAGTCATCTCGAACACCAGGCGCGCAGCAATATCGCGCCGGCCCTGCAGCAATTCGATCATGCGGCGGCACGCGGCGGCGTCGGCCACCGTCTGCGCCGAGACATTGACCGCGATGACCGGAGCCAGTTTTGCGCCGGCGTCTATTTGGGCGATCAGCATTTCGAGAATGCGGCAATCGAGCTTGGGCATCAGGCGGTGGCGCGCGGCCATCGGGAGAAACTGTGACGCCGGTACCGGAGCGCTTGCATCGTCGAGTATGCGCGTGACCACCTCGCTTTGCATCAACTGGCGTCCCGGCAGGCCGAGGACGGGCTGGGCGTACAGCACCAGCCTGCCTTTGTCGATTGCGCTTTCGATGTACTCGCGCCAGGCGAGCGAGCCGCGCCAGCGGCGATTGAGCTCGCTGAGTTCGAACAGATCGTAGGTGTTGGGGCCTTTCCCCTGCGCCCGGGTAAGGGCCAGATCCGCCGCGGCCAGCAACTCGGGCAGCGACGGCGCCCCCGCGTCGAAATGCACCGCGCCGCAATGAAACTCGATCTCCCCGGTCAGCGCCTGCTCCGCGATCACCGAGTCGACGCGGGAGGCGATGGAAGCGGTGAGGGCGCGTGCGGCGGCGTTGTCGATGTTGAGGGCGGTCAGCGCGAAGCTCGCGCCGCCGAAGCGCGAACAGACCACGGTCTGGCCGACGCAGGCGCCGGCGATGGTCTGCGCGACCAGGGCCAGCAGCTCGTCGGCACGCTGGTAGCCGCGGTGCAGGTTGTATTCCTTGAAACGCTCCAGCTCGAGCAGGGCGAATACCCCGGAGAAGACGTCGCGCTCGGCGCGGAACAGCCCCCGCAGTTCGTGTTCCATGCCGCGGCGATTGAATAGATCCGTCACCGGGTCGCGGTAGGCTTCGCGCTGCAGCTGTACTGCGCGTTCCGATTCGTGTTCGATGATCCGCCTGATCTTCGCCGACAGGCTGTTCATCGCGGTGACCACGCGCCCGAGTTCGCGCGTTTTCGGGGTGAGCGCAATGGTGCTGAAATCGCGTTCGCCTATGGCGATCGCCGCACGCTCGATCGCGGCCAGCGGCCGCAGTATGGTGGCGAGAAACGCGCGCAGCACGACCAGAGCCAGTGCGTACACCAGTAACAGCAGTCCCAGGGTCTGCATCGCGGTGTGCCACAGCTGCAGGTAGGCGAAATGCGGATGGCTGGTGACGAGCACGCGTCCGAGCTGCCGCCATCCCGAACTGATCATGGACTCCGCGCGCGGCGGCCGCAGCGGAAACAGGGCGGTGAACCATGCGGGCACTTCGCCCAGCGCCGGCGGCAGCTCTTTTGCCACCAGGGTTTCGCCGCTGGTGGACACCACGCGTATCGACTGGTAGTAGCCGCGATCGAACGAGGTATTGACCACGGCTTCGATCAGCGCGCGGTCCTCGAACGGTTTCACGGTCGCAAGCCACAGGCCCAGCGAGGTGGCGGCGTCCTGAGAATGCGATTCGAGTTGCTGTTGCATATATTGCCGTGCGTTGGTGAGATAGATCGCCTCCACTCCTGTCAGCACCAGCAGAAACAGCAAAGACGCGCCGAAAAACAATTGTCTGATAAGTGTCATGATCCGGTTCCGATAAACACAGCGTTGGCTTCAGTAGAGCAGTTCTGCTTCCATTTTGTCCAGCAATGTACGCCACAATCTGATCTGCGAGGCGCTGCCGGCGCTGGCGCTGCGCTGGCCCTGCCGCACGACCAGCAGATCTTCGTCGTTGAAGCTGTACACCGGAATCAGGTCGGTCCGTTCCGACGCCGGCCTGACGGCGTCTTCCAGATTATCCAGGATCAGCGGCTCTGCATTCGGTTCGGGGTAGTAGGCGAGCACCATATGCGCCTGATTGAGGCGCACGGCTTTGACATAGGTAATCCTGAGGCGCTGTATCGGAACGCCCAGTTCTTTCAGGGCGAAATACTTGGCGATGGAAAAATCCTCGCAATCGGCGCCATCGCTGGCGACGGACTCCGCCGGCGACGCCCAATAGTCTTCCACCCCCCAGTGCGCAAAGTCGGTGAGGAAGGGCAGGCGATTGAAGAACGTATTGACCTCGGCCAGCAGTTCGCGCTCGTTGGCGGCGTGCCCGCGCCCGGGCGCATTGCTGCGCACGAATGCCTGCCAGCCGCTGATGCGGGCCCGGCTGGGCGGCCCGAACTTGGCCGCATAGCGCTCGACCAACCCCGCGGTCACGCTACGGGAAAAACCCAGTTCGTGCGCCGCGGCCAGCGCCGTGCCCAGGCCCAGTGCAAGCAGCAGCAGATGCGCCAACCAGAGCCGCCGTCGCGGCCGAGGCGCATCGCCCCGGGTCCGGTGCGCGTTTGCGTGTAGGCGGGGCGGCGCGACGGTGCACGGAGACATCGTGCAATTGTACTCAATCGCGGGCAGCGCAACGCCGCTCTCTGGCGCGCGTGCGGGTACAATTCGCGTTGAGTCGCTGATTGCGGAACCTTGGAGGTGAGCCTTATGCCCATGCTGAAAGCCGGCGCCGTGTCCATCGCCTATGAACTGCGCGGGGCAGGTCCGCCGTTGCTGATGATCAACGGTTTTCGCCGCAGCCGCGTCGTCTGGCTGGAAGGCGTACTGCAGCGGCTGGCCGAGCACTTTCAGCTGATTCTGATGGACAACCGCGGCACCGGCCGCTCCGACAAACCCGAAGACGGCTACAGCATCGAGGCGTTCGCCGACGATTGCGCCGCGCTGATCGCCGGCTTGGGCCTGCCTTCGGCCCACGTCTTCGGCGTATCCATGGGCGGGATGATCGCGCAGCGCCTGGCCACGCGGCACCCGGACAGCGTGCATGGCCTGGCGCTGGGCTGCACCCACTGCGGCCGAGGCGGATCGATTCCGCCGGAAAAGCGCATCGGCGATCTGCTGCGGCTGGTGCCGAACGACAGTATGGATGCGCGCGAAGTCTCGCGGCGGCAGGAGGAGGCCTACTATATGCCGGGCTTTCGCGAAAGCCAGCGGGCGGTGATAGAGGGCCTGTACGACCTGGTCAGCCAGAATCCGACGCCGCCGCACGCGGTGCGGGGGCATCTCAAAGCCATCGACGCATTCGACGGTTGCGCCGACCTCGCGCGGATCACGGCGCCGACCCTGGTCATCACCGGCGAGGGCGACGCGCTGATTCCGGCGCAGAACTCGCACCTGATTGCGAGCCGTATTCCGGGCGCGCAACTCGTGCTGCTGCCGGATGCCGCCCACTTCTTCTGGATCGAAAAGCCGCGGGAGACCGCGCAGGCGCTGATCCGCTTCTTCGCGCAAGCATGATCTACGAACTGTACTACTGGCCAGGCATACAGGGACGCGGCGAATTCGTGCGCCTTGCGTTGGAAGAAGGCGCGGCCGAATACCTGGATATCGCGCTCTTGTCCGAGGAGCAAGGCGGTGGCGTGCCGGCCCTGATGAAATTTCTCGCCGGCCCCGAGGTCGAGCGGCCGCCGTTTGCACCGCCTTTTCTGAAGGCGGGGCGCAGGCTGATCGGGCAAACCGCGAACATCCTGCTGTTTCTCGGTCCGCGGCTGGCGCTCGCGCCGCGCGACGCCGACGGCAGGCTGTGGACGCACCAGCTTCAACTCACGCTGGCCGACTTCGTGCAAGAGATTCACGACACCCATCACCCCATAGGCGGCGGCCTGTTTTATGAACAGCAACAGGGGGAAGCCGTGCGCCGCAGCCGCGATTTCCTCGTGCGCCGGCTGCCCAAGTTTCTCGGCTACTTCGAATGCGTGATCAAGCGCAACCCGGATAGCGGCAAATGGCTGGTCGGCAAGCAGCTGAGCTATGCCGATCTGTCCCTGGCCCAGGTGATCGCCGGGCTGCGTTACGCCTTTCCGCGGGCGAGCAAAATAGCGCTGCGCGCCTGTCCCCGTCTGCGCGTGCTGCACGACGCGGTGTTCGAGCGCCCGCGCATCAAGCGTTATGTCGCTTCGGGGCGGCGGCTGGCATTCAACAACAACGGCATTTTCCGGCACTATCGTGAGCTGGATGCATAATCAATGATCGATCAGGCGCGCCGGCGCGACACCCTGGCTTTCGCCGCATTCCTCGCCCTTTGCCTTGCGGTTTCCGCCCTGGGCGCGGCGGCAACCGCGACCAGCGTAGGCACCTGGTACCGGACTCTGGTGAAGCCGCCGTTCAACCCGCCGGATTGGATCTTCGCGCCGGTCTGGAGCGCGCTATATTTCATGATGGCGATCGCCGCATGGCGGGTGTGGCGGCGCGGCGGGCTGCGGCAGGCGCGCTCGGCGCTGACGCTGTTCGTCATGCAGCTCGCGCTGAATCTTGCCTGGTCCATCGTGTTTTTCGGCATGCGCGCCATCGGCGCGGCACTGGTCGAGATCACCGTATTGCTGCTTGCGATCCTGGCGACGACGCTGGTGTTCTGGCGGCGCGACCGGGTGGCCGGCCTGCTGTTGGTGCCTTACGCCGCCTGGGTAGCGTTTGCCGCCGTTCTGAATGCCGCGCTTTGGCGGCTGAACTGAGAGCGCTCCGCATTGTCGGTTACCCTGTGCGCGGCCTACCGTGCGGCCGACCCAGGCAGAACCGGCATGCCGCGCATCCGAATTATCCACCGGCAGCGCGGCTTTTTGGTTACCATCGCGTTGCCGGGATCGATAATGCCTCCCGCAATCAACGCGCACCGTCGCGCCTGTAACGATTGAACCTACGCCACCCATGATCAGCAATCCGTTCTCACGCACCGCCCCGCACCAACACGCCGATCCGGCACAGCGCATTCTGGGCGTCGCTGCACTGCCGCCCGAATCGGACGAACTCGCGCAACTGCTGGCCGCAGATCCGGTGGCCGAGGTGCGCGCTGCCGCCGCGCGTCGCTGCACCGGGCTGGCCGCGCTGGCGTCGGCATGGGAAATCGAAGCGGATGCGGCGGTGAGGCTTGCGCTCGCCTCAGCGCTGGGCCAAGCGCTCGCGCAATCCCAGGACAGTTCGGAGGCGCGGGCGCTGCTCGCGTCGGATCGCTGCACGGATGCCGTCCGCAGCGAAGTGGCGCGCCATGCCCGGGACGCTGTGCTGCGCCGCGCAGCGATCACGAGCGTGCGCGACGAAGCGGTGCTGGTCGAGCTTGCGCTTGCCGCCGAGCATGCCGAGACGCGCATGGCCGCGGCCGAGGGCGTGCACACTGCCGACGGGCTGCGCAAGCTTGCCGATGCGGCAAAGAACAAGGACCACGGGGTTGCCCGGCTGGCGCGGCAGCGGATCGATGCAATCAAATTGCGCCACGACCAGGACGCCGCAGCCGATGCAATCATCGCGCAGCTGGAGGCGCTGGCGACCGAGCCCGGCCCGATACTCAGCGCGGTGATCGAGCTCAACCGCCGCTGGCAGGCATTGGATATGAGCGGCGAGGCGGCGCGCCTCGCGCGCTGCGAGCTCGCGCGCCAGGCCATCCAGGCGAGATTCGAGCGCGAGCAGGGCGAACAGCGGGCGCGGGTGCAATTCGAGCGCAAATTGAACGAATGCCTGGAGCAGTTGGGCGCGGCCGCGCTGGCTGAGCCCGAACAACTCGCGGCACAGCGCACCGAACTCGCGGCGCTGCGTGGCGAGGCGGGAACGCGCGGCGACGCGGGCGCGCTGGCGCGGCTCGATCAGGCCGAGGCGCACATTGCGCGGCAGGAGGCGGAGCAACAGGCGCTCGCCGCCGCGCTTGCGCTGGTACTCGAGGCCGAACAGCTTGCAGCGGGCACGTCGATCGACCATGCGGATCTGCCGACGCGCTGGCAGGCGCTCCCCCGGGCAATCCGCATCGCAGAACTGACGCGGCGCTTCGAGGCCGCGATGACGCTGGTGGAGCAGCGCCGGCTGACGCAGATCCAGGCGGCGCAGCAGGAGGTGAACGCGGTGCGCCAGCAGGTTCATGCGCTGCTGCATACGGCGGAACAGGCGCTTAGCGCGGGCCAGGTGCAGGCGGCACGCGCGGCAGCCGACGAAATCAAGGCGGCGAAGGCCGCCGCAGGCCTGTTGCCCAAGCCGACCACACAACGCCTGGGCCGCCTGGTGCAGCAACTGGTGGAACTCGAACGCTGGGAATCGTTCGGGCAGCAAAACGCGCGCGTTCAGCTGTGCGAGCGCGCCGAAGCGGCCGCGAACCCGGCTCTGGACCCGGCGCAGCTGGCGCTCGAAGTGCAGAAACTGCGCAACGAATGGAAGCTGCTGGACCAGCAGCATGCGGGCGTGCCCAAGGCGCTGTGGGAGCGTTTCGACGGCGCCTGCGAAAAAGCCTACGCGCCCGCGGCGCGGTATTTTTCAGAGCTCGCGGCGCAAAGAAAGGAGGCGCGCAAGCGGCGCGAGGAATTCATCGCGGCGGCTGCCGCCCACCTGCCGACTCTGCTCGCCGAGCCTGCCGATTGGCGCGCGGCCGAACGCTGGCTGCGCGAAACCGAGCAACGGTGGCGCGAAGGCGACCTGGGCAGCGTCGATCCGGGCGCATGGAAGAAACTCGACCTGAAATGGAAAGCGGCGCTCGCGCCGCTGCGCGCGGCCTTGTCGGCGGTGCGCGATCGCGCCAAGGCGGGGCGCCAGGCCTTGATCGACGAAGCCGCGGCGCTGGTGGACAAGGTGATGGAGCGCGAGGTGCCGTCTCAGGTCAAGGCGATTCAGGCCAGATGGCAGGCCGAGGCCAAGGCGTTGCCGCTGGCGCAGCGCGACGAGCGCGCGCTGTGGACCAAGTTTCGCGCGGCCTGCGACGCCGTGTTCGAAGCGCGCATGAGCAAGCGCAAGGAAGAGGACGGCCGCAGAAACGAGCATCGCCACGGGCTGCAGGAGCTGTGCGCTCAGGCGGAACAGCTCGCGCGCGCGGCGGAGAAAGACGAGCCGGAAATCCGCCGCACACTGCACGAACTGCAGGAGCTGTGGAAGCAGAAGGCCGGCGCACCGGGTCCCGACAGGCGCGATCTCGAGGCGCGTTTTGCCAAGGCGAAGGGGGCGGTGGAGGCCATGCTGTCGGCGCGCGTGCGCTCGCGCGAGGCCGCGGTGTGGCAGACGCTGGCGGCGAAAGAGCTGTTGTGCGAGGAGTTGGACCAGCTGCTGCGTTCGGGTCTGGCTTCGTCCGGGGGCGAGGCGCAAGCGGCGGTCGAGGAAAAATGGGCCGCCTTGCCCGCCCTGCCTGCTGCGTGGGAGAAAAAGCTGCTGGCGCGGCGCGGCGCGGCGCTCGCAGCCTTGTCCGATGCGGCTGCTGCCGAAAAGTACCTGGCGCAGATGCAGCAGGGCGAACTCGCGCGCTGCGACGCCTTGCTCGAACTCGAGCTGCAATTGGGATTGGAGAGTCCGCCCGAGTTTCAGCCGCAGCGTCTGGCGCTGCAGGTCAAACAGCTGAAGGCGCGCTTCAGCAGCGCCGCAGGCAGCGGAGCCGCCACTGCGGCGGAGCGCCTGCTCGCCTGGTGCGCCCAGCCCGGCGTGGCCGATGCGGGCACGCGTGGGCGTTGCGCACGCATCTTTGCCAAGGTCGAGCAGACCCGCTGAGGTAAGCGCCGTCTGCCTGCGCGTTCGGATTGCGATCGGAACGCCGCGGCGCGGTCGCACTGCTGGCAACGCTCAAGACGCCTGAGGCATGCGACCCGGGAGGGAACGAAATCCGGGCGCATGGGTCAAATCGAGCTTGACCACAATGCCGGTGCAGGATATTCACCCTGCCGATGGCGCGGTACCTTTGGGATGGAGCGCGAATGAAACAGAAGCTGTTGTGGCTAGTCCTGGTGTTTGCGCTGGCAGCGCGCGGCGCCGCGCTGGCCGCGGGAACGCCGTATCCGCCGGAATTGAAGCCGGTACCGCAGGAGGCGCAGGCGGCCTTCCTGGCGGCTGAAGTTCTGGCGCGCTACCACTACAAGGGGGCACCGCTGAATCAGGCCTTGTCGGAGAAAATATTCGACCGGTATCTGAAATCCCTGGATTCGGAGAAGCTGTTCTTCGTCCAGGCCGACATTGACCAACTTTCCGCTTACCGGACCAAGCTGGGCGACGCCATTCTGAGGCAGGACCTCGGGGTTCCGTTCGCAATGTTCAATCTTTACGAGCAGCGCGCGGCCGAGCGCTTTACGTACGCTAGAACGCTGCTCGAAAAGGGGTTTGATTTCCGGCAGAACGAAAGCTACCAATACGCGCGGGAGAAGGAGGCCTGGCCGAAAACGGAGGCGGAAATGCGCGAGTTGTGGCGCAAGCGGGTCAAGAACGACTGGCTAAGGCTCAGGCTTGCCGGAAAAGACGACAAGCAGATCGCCGCAATACTTGACAAGCGTTACGACGCCTTCCTGAAGCGCATCGGCCAGGTCAAGAGCGCCGACGCCTTTCAGATCTACATGAACGCCTACACCATGGCGATCGAACCCCATACCAACTACATGGGACCGCGGGCGGCCGAGGACTTCGATATTGCGATGCGACTCTCCCTGGTCGGGATCGGCGCTGTCCTGGCGGAACTGGATGAATACACCACGATACGAGAACTGGTGCCCGGGGGGCCGGCGGGTCTTTCCGGCAAGCTGAAAATCGGGGACCGCATCGTCGGCGTCGCGCAAGGAGACGGCGGCGTCATGCAGGATGTCCTGGGCTGGCGCCTGGACGACACGGTTGCGCTGATTCGCGGCGCGTCGGACTCGGTCGTCGTGCTCGATGTGCTGCCGGCGGACGCCGGGCCCGATGGCCAACACAGACTGGTGCATCTCATCCGGAAAAAAATCAGTCTGGAAGAGCAGGCCGCCAAAGCCTCCGTCCGCTCCACCACGAAGGGGACGACCACGCGCCGCGTCGGCGTGATCTCGCTGCCCTCGTTCTACGAGGATTTCGCGGCCAGACAAAAGGGCGTTCCCGACTACAAGAGCGCGACCCGCGATGTGGCCCGCCTGCTGCAGCAGTTGAAACAAAAAAAGGTCGACAGCGTGCTGATCGACTTGCGCAACAACGGCGGTGGCTCGTTGAACGAAGCGGTCGAACTCACCGGTTTGTTCATTGACAAGGGACCGGTGGTGCAACAGCGCAACGCAGGCGGTGAGATTACCGTGGAGAGCGATACCCAGGCCGGCGTTGCCTGGGGCGGCCCCCTGGGCGTACTGATAAACCGCAGTTCGGCGTCGGCGTCGGAAATTTTTGCCGCCGCGATTCAGGATTATGGCCGCGGGCTGATTATCGGTGAAACCAGTTTTGGCAAAGGCACCGTGCAAAGCATGATCGATCTGGACCGGGTCGCCAAGAACGACCAGCCCCAGTTCGGCGAGCTGAAAATGACCATCGCGCAGTTTTTCCGCATCAATGGAGGCACGACCCAACTGCGCGGCGTGACTCCGGATATCCAGTTCCCCGTGATTTCCGATACGGCCAGCTTTGGCGAATCCAGCTTCGACAACGCGCTCCCCTGGACGCAGGTCAAACCGGTCGACTATACGCCGGCCGGCAACTTGAAAGGACTGCTGCCGATCCTGACGAAACTGCATCAGGAGCGCGTGAGCAAGGACGAGGATTTCCGCCAGTTGCAGGAAGACATCGCCGAATCCAAGCTTCTGCGCGAGAAAAACCTGGTTTCGCTGAACGAAGCCGAGCGGCGCAAGGAACGCGATGCCCAGGAACTGCGGCTTGCGTCCCGCGTGCCACGCAGGGATATGGGCCAGGGCGCCCACGCTGATGCGGTTGGCAAGGCGCCGGGGAAGGCCGGCGCGCTGCGGGATGACGGGTTGCAGGCCAACGAACGCAACCTGGTGAAGGAACTGGCGGCGGAAAAAGCGCAGAAGAATTCCAAAGACGTCTTGCTGGATGAAGCCGTCCACATACTCAGCGACGAAGCGGGGATATTGAAAACCGACGCCAGGCTCGCGGCCCGATCCAAGCCGGGTTCGGCGTCTTTGCCGGACTAAGGTTGCGCTAGGGAAGCGGTTTTGAACAGACCCTAGGGTCTGCGCTTTGTCGGCGCGACCGTTTCAAGCGGCAGGATGCCCCAATAGCGGCTCATTTCCAGATAAGTAAACGAGGCCGTCCAGCTGATCATCAATCGGGTCCAAGGCGAGGGCGAGTTTTGCGCTTGCCGCCGAAAGGCGGGCCGGCGCTTGCTCGCGCGGTGTCCGGGGCGCGCCGCCCGCGGCGCGGTATTTTTCCGAGCTCGCGGCGCAAAGAAAGGAGGCGCGTATCTCGCCTTCTGACGAAACCGGCGGTCCTTAAGCCTGGCTTAATAAAGCGCTTCCACACTTTGGATCATGCCGGGGACGGTCCCCGGCAATTGATCAGGAGAAGCGCCATGAGATCGATGAAGCCAATACCCTCCTCGAACGCCGCAGCGCCTGGCGTTGCCGATGAACGCGCGGTGTCGGACCTGCCGTCGGACTTGCCGTTGAGACCGCAGACCAGGCGAATTGCTCATGACCGCGCCAGCGGTGGCGCAATGAGCGAAGCGATGCGTACGGTCATCTGGGTTACCGGGGTGGCTTTCGGTGTCGCTATGCCGGCTGCTTTTGCGCAAGGCGACCGGGAGGGGGTGACTGCACCGGTTAGTAGCCACGCGTTCGAATCGGTGCCTGGCAGGCGCTAACTCGCGAAGCGCGCAACTCCCGCGCCGCATACCCGGCGCGGCCAGTCGCCGCAGGCCAGGCGTTGCTTACGAAACCGGTTCCGGCGCCAGTTCGACCGTGATTGTAGTGCCCTGCCGCGGAACGCTGTCGAAGGCCAGCAGAGCGCCGATCAATCTTGCCTGCTCGCGCAAACCCGCGAGGCCGTAATGCCCCGGATGCGCGGTCCGGGTGTCGAATCCTATGCCATCGTCGGCTATGGTCAGCGCCAGGCCCTGGCCGCTGCCGGCCACGCGCAGTGATATCGCGACGCGGGTCGCGCCGGAATGGCGTTCGACGTTGCGCATCGCTTCCTCGGCGATCCGGAACAGGGTCTGCGCCCGTTCATCGGCGAACATACCCGCCGGCGCGTCGCTGGAGTAATCGACCGCAATGCCGGTGCGTTCGACAAACAGCTTGACCAAATCGCCCAGTGCGGCGGCCAGTCCCGCGTCGCGTACCGGGTTGAAACGCATCTGCGTAATTGCGGCGCGTGCCTCCTTCAGTCCCTGATGCGCGGTCTCCTCGGCGTGCATCAATTCCTCCGCCATAGCAGCCGGATTGGTGGCTGAAAGCCTCTTCAAAAGCCGAATCTCGGCGAGCATCGCCATCATCGAATGCGCCAGGGTGTCATGCAGATCGCGCGCGATTCTCAGGCGCTCGCGTATTACGGCGGCATAACGCGACTCGTCCGCCAGCCGTTCGATCTCGCGGGTGCGCGCCGCCACACGCTGATCCAGTTCGGTATTCAAGGTCTGCAATGCGCCGCGTTCGCGCTGCAGCGCGGTGAGCAACTCGTCCAGCGCGCGCCCCAGCCGCGCCGTTTCATTCCGGCCGGACGGTACGGCGATTCTTTGCGTGGCGCCGGTTCGGATGGCGTCGGCCGAGCGTGCGATGGCTTCGAGGTCGCGGGTGACGCGGCGCGCCAGCAATACGCCGAGCAGCGCGGCGAGCAATCCCAAGCCAAGCAGGACGGCGGTGATCTGACCCTGCAGGATTCTGGCGGGCTGGGTGGCGTCCTGCAACGGCTGGCGCATCACCACGCGCCAGCCGAGAGTGTGCAAGGCGTCGGACGCCGCCGGGATCGCGCGTGCGACGAGATAGCGGCTGCCATCGGCCAGCCGTTCAACGCGCGCGGGAGGTTCAATGCCGCCCCCGTGCGCAGCGGCCGCTGCGGTCGTCGCTGCGGCCTCAGTCGACTCCAGGATGCTCTCCCAGCGCTTGCCTTTGAGGTTTGCGGGGCCGACCAGCACCGTGCCGTCCTGGTCCAGCAGCAGCACTTCGGTCCCGGCCGCCCCGCGCAGCTCCTCCCCAAGGGTCCCGGCAATATCCAGCAGCCAGCGCCGGCTCAGTTGCGTGCCGATTATCCCGACCCTGTCTCCCTTGGCGTCGATAACCGGGGCGATCAACACAAAGGACGACGCGGAGGCTGCGTCGCCCATACCTCGTGTTGGCTTCGCCGTCATTGGCGCCAGTCGCACATCACCGCTGCCCGCGCCCTTCAGGCCGAGCGCAAACCACGACTGCCCGGCCACATTCGCGCCTTCAGGCGCGCCGCGGGTAGCGGCCAATACCTCGCCACCAGGGGTCGCCGCAACGATCCACGCGAACTCCGGTGAAGCCTGCTGCAGGTTCTCGATAATCTTCCGCAGCGTCGCCTGGTTTTCGCCGTGCAGCTCGGTGGCCAGCATCGCCGCCAATGCACGCACCGATTGCAGCCGCAGCGCAAAATTGAGATTCAATTCGGTGGCGATGCGTTCGGCCGCCCGCTCGAGCTGCCGTCCGCGCACTTCGAGCAAGTTGGCGCGCACGATGTCACCCACCCACACGCTGGCAATCAGCACCAGACCGATCGATAATGCGAACACCAGCCAGCCGATGGCGGAGGCCAGGCTGCGGCGGGGATCGAGGCGGCGCGCCAGCGGATGCATGAAGGGAATGCGAAGGATTTGCAGCGAGATTCGCGAGTGACTAAAGTAACATGAAACTCATGACGTGTGGCCCTCGCGAACGGGGGCGACATCCGCTAAAGTCTGCTCACAAAGGGGACTTGCGATCCTTTCCCGCGCACCGTCTCGGCATCGAGGATTTTCGCTGTGGATGAACTGATTCGACTGGTTGCACAAAAGGCCGGTATCTCTTCGGCCCAGGCAGCGCTTGCCGTCGCGGCCATGCTGGGGCATCTGACCGCGCGGCTGCCATCGCCGGTGGTCGGGCGCATCCGCGAGCAGCTGGGCGCAATGGATTCCCCGCGCGAACGCGATGCCGGCGAAGGAGATCCGAAGTGATGGCAACATCGGCGGCCAAAGATTCGCGCATCCGGGTGCTCGTTGCCGATGATCAGGCATTGATCCGCCGCGGCATGAGCCTGATGCTCGCGGCCGAGGCGGACATGGAGGTGGTGGGCCAGGCAGCCGACGGCGTGGACGCCGTCGAGATGGCCGAGCGCCTGCGTCCGGATGTGGTGCTGATGGATTTGCACATGCCGCGCAAGGGCGGCGTAGCCGCCACGCGCGAGATCACGCTGTCGCTGCCCGACACGCACGTGCTGGTGCTGACTACGCTGGATGCCGAAGAAGCGGTGTTCGAGGCGGTGCGCGCCGGCGCCCATGCCTATTTGCTGAAGGACGCGAGCGAAGATGAACTGCTCGAAACGGTGCGCGCGGTGCATCGCGGCGAGTCCCGGCTGACGCCGCAGATCGCGCGCAAGGTGATGGACCAGTTTCGCCGGCTGGCATCCCCGGGCGAAGCGGTGCGGGCGGGTACCGGCGCGGGCGGCATGACGGCGTCGATCAGTGCGGGCACTGCGCCAGCCGGGGCCGCCGCTTCCGTGCCCGATACGCTCAGCGAAAAGGAGGAGAGGATCCTGAGCCTGATCGCCGAGGGCAGGAGCAACAAGCAGATCGCCGCCGCGGTATTCCTGGCGGAGGGCACCGTCAAGAACTATGTCAGCCGCATTATGGAGAAGCTCCATGCCAACACGCGCACCGAACTTGCGGTGATGTCGGTGCGCCAGCGCCGCGGCGGTTGATCCGGCTGCCGGCCGCTTTTGCGTGCATCGAGGTGACCTTGGTCACCTGAAAATCGTGACTTCCCGCAGTCCCAGATCGTGACCTTTAGCAGCTTACATGTCGCCGGCCGAGGGCTAGAGTTCGAGCCATGGACGCACCGATGAAATCAACCCGGCAGCGTTCGATCAGCAGAACTCAACCCACACAGGAGCACGTCATGACCAAAACCGATATCGTTACCAAGACCACCCGCAATCAGCAAGAACGCTCTGTTGAAACGGATCGCACCATGAAAGTCGCACTCAAACCCATCGCGTTCGCAATACTTCTGGCTACGACTCAGTTCGCCGGCGCGGCCTACGCCGGGGTTTCGAAAGCACCCGCGGTCATCACCCTTGCCCAGGCTTCGGTGGCAGTCAAGGAGGACCAGGGGCAAATGAAACAGGACAAGGCGGCGTTGCGGCGCGAAGAAACGAAATTGAAGGCCGACAAGACAACGCTGAAAGCCGACACCAAGGAAGGCAAGATGGCGGCGGAGTCCAAGGACGCGGACAAGGTCTACAAGGATAAGCGGGTCGTCAAGGGGGAGAGAAAAGACCTCGCCGCCGACAAATCGGGCTCGTTGCAGAAGAAGTCCGACAAAGTCGCGCTGAAGGCCGAAGAAAAGCGATTGAAGGCAGACCATAAGGCGCTGAAAACCGATACCAGGGAAGGCAGGTTGGCGGCGGAGTCCAAGGACGCGGAAAAGGTTTACAAGGATAAGCAGGCGATCAAGGGCGAGAAGAGGGACCTCGCCGCCGACAAGGCGAATCTGAAAGCCGACGAGAAAAAATAGACGGAGGGCGGCGCGGAGGATAGGCACTATGCAAACGGTCACAAAGAAATCTTCCGCGCATTTCCTGCCGGCAGGCGCCCGCGATTTTTGTCTACGCGATGTTTGCCTGCCTGGTCGTGAACAATGCAGTGAAAGTCGCGATGATCAAATGGCGTGTTCCCGGTGCGGCTAGCCCTGCCGGGCGTTGATCATTCTCCGCGTCGTTGACGGTAGCGGAAGATGAGGCCGGGGCCTCGCTCCCGTTCATGCAAGCTCACGCTACCGCCGAGGCGATTCGCGGCTTCGCTTGCAATCGCCAGCCCCAGGCCACTGCCTTCGCCGGCCGTATCCGGCATTCGGTAGAACGCATCGAGTACCCGCTCGCGTTCCGAGACCGGAATCCCCCGGCCGTTATCGACCACTTCGATGACAGCGTCATCGTGACCGGGTAGCAGCCGAAGCGTCACTTCACCCCCACCCGGTGCGTATTTCAGGCCGTTCTCCAGCCCGTTCCTGAGAATCAGCCGCAGCGCCTCCGGCGAGGCATGCAAAGAAAGCGGCGCGACTTCATCAAGTCCCAGATCGATGCCCTTGGCCTCGGCCAATGGCAAATATTCGGCGATCAGTTCGCGCGCCATCGCCGAGACATCGACGTCCGACTTACTGGTGGTTCCGGCTTGGGTTCTGGCAAGGTTCAGCAGTTGCTCGGTCAGGTGCCGCGCGCGTTCGATGCCCGCTTGCAGCGGGATCACGCGCTCGCGTAAAGCTTCGAGAGACCCAGCATGCCGCAAATTCTGCGCCTGGACCGACAAAGCGGTCAGCGGGCTCCTGAGTTCATGGGCCGCGTCGGCGATAAAGCGCCGCTGCTGCTCCAGCATGCGATTGATTCGTTCAAGCAGCCGGTTGATCGATTGCACGAAGGGGGCAACCTCCTCCGGCACCTGGGCCACGGGCAGCGCCGCCGGACGATCTTCCGACTGGGCATCGGCCACGTGGGCGAGGGCGCGCACCGGCGCGAGGCTGGCGCGGACCAGGCGCCTGGAAAAAAAGGACAGTAGGGGAATCAGCACGAGCAAGGGCAGCAGGGTACGCAAGGCGCTGGCGCGGGCGGCGTCGCTGCGTATCTGCGTGGCCTGGGCCACAGCGATGCGTTCGCCCGATTTTACGGCGCGAACATATACGCGCCATTGCGTTCTCCCGACATCAAGGGTGTGGAATCCTGCCGACAACTCTACCGGCAGGGCAAGCCGTGCCGGGTCAAGGGCAGCAGACGCTGCAAGCCGCTGAACGACGATGCGCGCTTCGGGGTCCTCGTCCATCGCGCCGACCGAGCGCTGCCCGTCGGAAGGCAGGCGATCCGCATCCGCCAGGGTGGCGATCTGACGCAGGGAGTCGTCCTGAAACTCCTGCGCTTCGTCGTAGGCAAACCAGAACGAAACTGCCGCGGCGAGAAACCCGGTGGCCACGATGGCGATGCTCAGCCAGATCGATAGGCGCTGTTGCAGGGAGTTGCTCACGAATTGCACCCTCCTTATGTGGCCTTGCGCATTCAGCCTCCCCCCTCACGCCGAGGCGGGGAGAATCCTTCCCTTCGGCGGGCGCTCAGTCCGCATTGGGCCCTTCGGGGGCGTCTTCCAGCACCTTGCCGGTCTTCGCATCCACTCCGACCTCCTGCGTCACTGTACCCTTCTGGATATCGAAGGAGTAGCGCAGGCCGCTGCCGCCCTTCTCCTGCTCCAGTTCCTCATCGGCAATTTTGCCTGGATGGGCTTGTAGGGCAATCACCCGGGCTTGTTCCATGCTGATCCTGGCTTGGGACATCAGCGCGGGGTCGCTCTTGTGCACTTCATTTGCGTTGCTCGCGCCGGCGAAGGCGAAGGAAGCGCCGAGGGCGGCGAGTCCGATGATGCCGAAACGAACGGGTTTGCTGATTCTCATGATGCTGCTCCTGCAGAGTTGATTGAATTCCGGCGGACGCGATCGCGTCCACCGTGACGACCACTCTACGCACCCACAATTAGTCGATCGTTAGTGCAGCCGCGATAATAGGCCGCGATCCCGATCATCTGTTCCCGCCCTCGCGGGATCCTCCTACCAGTACGCTGAACAACACCGGCATCACCAGCAGCACCAGCGGCAACTGCACGGCCAATCCGGAGATTATCGCGACTGCCAGCGGCTGCTGCATGGCCGAGCCTTGCCCGATGGCGAACGCCAGCGGCAGCAGGGTGAGGATGGCCGCAAACGTGGTCATCGCGATCGGGCGCATGCGGTTTTTGCCGGCAACGATCAGCGCCTGGTGAAATGGCATCTCGCGAAACAGATCGCGATATTCGGAAAAATAAAAGATCGCGACTTCGGTGACGATGCCGATGATCATGGTCATGCCCATCATCGCCGAGATGTTGAGTTCGATGCCGGACACCCACAGGCCCACGAACACCGCGGACACCGCCAGCAGCGGTATCGCCATGATCGCGAGCGCCATGCGGAAGCTCTCGTACAGGAACAGCAGCAGCAGGAACACCAGTCCGACTGCCGCGGCGAATACCGCCATCAAGCCCTGGAAAGCGATTTGCTGCTGCTTGTACAGCCCGCCGAGTTCGAAATACATGTCCTTGGGCAGCAGATCCGGCGTCGCCATCACTTTCTGGATGTCGGCGATCACCGGCCCCAGCGAGCGCGCGCTGATGCGACCGGTCACCGCCACCATGCGCTTCAGGTTCTCGCGGTTGATCTGGGGCTGGCCGCTGACCGGGACGATCTGCGCCACCCGCTGCAGCGGAAACACATGCCCATCGGGTGCGCGGATCAATAGCTTGCCCACATCCGGCACGATGGCGCGTTGCTGTTGCGGCGTCCACACGCGCACGCCTACCAGTTTCGGCCCGTTCTGCATCTGCGTGGTGACGATTCCGGAAAGATAACCCCGAAGTATCTGGGTAATGCTATCGGGGTTCATCCCTTCGAGCGCGGCTTTTACCCGATCCACGCGGATTTCCAGGGCGTCACCGGCGGGGCGTATGCCGTCGCGGGTGTCCACCACCCCGGGCACCTTGTTGATGGCCGCAACGACCTTGCGCGCGGCCGACTGCAGCTCGTCCGGATTATCGGAGAACAGCTTGATCTCGATCGGCTGCGGCACCGAAGTCAGGTCGCCGATGACGTCCTCCATCAGTTGCGCCAGTTCGATTTTGAGCCCCGGCACATTGCGTTCGACCTCGGTGCGGATATCGTCCATCACCGTCTCGATGGGCAGACGCCGGCCCGCTTTCAGACGCACGAAGAAATCGCCCTCGTTGGCCTCGGTGAGGCCTCCGCCCAATTGGGTGCCGGTGCGGCGCGAATAGGTATCCACGTTCGGGTTGGCTTTGATGATGGCCTCGACCTGCTGCAACAGACGGTCGGTTTCGGTGAGCGAGGTGCCCGGTTCGGAGCGGTAATCGAGGATGAAACCGCCCTCGTCCATGGCCGGCATGAAGCCCGAGCCTACCTGGTTGAAGGCGAGAAAGCCCGCGACGAGCAGGGGCACGATGAACAGCAGGACCAGCGATGGCCGCGCGAGCAGACGCTGCATCAAGCCGTGGTAGCGGTGGTGCACCCATTCGGTGATGCGCCCGCCTTCCTTCTGGTTGGCGTCTTTCTCGTCGAGAAAATGATCCGCCAGCAGCGGCACCGCCAGCGCGGTGACAAAAAAGGAGATGATCAAACCTGCGGCCATGGTCAGCGACAGCGCCTTGAAGAATGCGCCGGTCACGCCGGTGAGAAACGCGAGTGGCAGGAAAATGACGATGGTCGAGGCGGAGGAGCCCGCCAGCGGGCGCATGAATTCCATGGTGGCGGCCATGACGCGGCCGTGGTGTTCGCCGCCGGCGCCGCGCAGGCGCCGCACAATGTGTTCGATCATGACAATGGCGTCGTCGATGATCAGCCCCACCGCCGCCGCCATGCCGCCCAGGGTCATGATGTTGAAGCTCATGCCCAGGGCATAGAGCAACACCACGGTCGCCGCCAGCACCGTCGGCACCACCGCCGCGGCGATCAGTGTGATCTTGAGATTGCGCAGGAACGCAAACAGCACCAGCACCGCCAGCCCGATGCCGATGAGTATGGCGTCGCGCACACTGGCGGCGGAATTCACCACCAGCACGCTTTGATCGTACCAGCTCGCAAGCTTGACGCCGGGCGGCAATTGCGAACGGTAGGCTGCGAGCTTCGCGTGCACGTCGCGGGCGATCTGCACGCTGTTGCTGCCGGGCTGCTGGTAGATATTGAACAGGACCGCTGGGCGTCCATCGGCGTTCACCTTGACCCACCGCGGCACCACGCCGTCGCTCACCAGCGCCACGTCTTCCAGGCGCACGATGCCGTTGTTGCCGCTTTTGATGATGGTGTCGCTGATCTGCCGTATGGTTCTCAGCCGCGTATCGGCGATCTCCAGATAAAGCTTGTATTGATCCTCCAGCCGCCCCACGGCGGTGACCACGTTGGCTGCACTCAAGGCCTGCGCGATATCGCCGAGCGTGAGCCCGTAGGCCATCAGCCGCGCCGGATCCACGGTGACCTGGTATTCCTCCTGTGCGCCGCCGATGACCTGGATGCGCGCCACGCCGTTGACACTGGAAAGTAAAGGGCGCAGCTGATACTGCGCCAGATCATAGAGCGCCGTTTGCGACTGGGTCGCCGAGGTCAGGCTGTAGGCCAGAATCGGGAACACCGTCGGATCCATGCGCTTGGTCACCAACTGGGTGCCCGGCGGCAGGTTCGGCAGGATCTGGGTGACCGCCTCGTTGATCTGCGAGGTCGCCAACGCCATGTCGATGCCCCAGTCGAAGTTCACCGACACATCGGCCGAGCCGCGGCTGGTGGTGGAGCGCACGTCGCGCACGCCCGGTACGCGCCGCACCGCTTCCTCCACCGGCTGGGTGACAGACAGCATCATCAGGTCGGCGGGTCGGTCGCCCGCGTTCAGCTCTACCACCACGCGCGGAAAATCCACATTGGGAAACAGCGTCACCGGCAGCTTGAACGCCGCCAGCGTACCAGCCAGCGCCAGCAGCACCAGCAGGAACAGAATCGAGCGGCGATGCTCCTGCATCCACTGGGTGACGGTCATTGCCCGCTCTCGCGCACCGCCATGCCATCGCGCAACTCATAGTTGCCCAGGCTCACCACCGGCGCGTTCGTGCCAAACGCGCCTTGCACGGCGATCAGCCCGTCGTGCTCGAGTCCGGTTTGCACGTTGACCCGGTGCGCCTTGCCCGCGCGCACCTGAAAAATATAGGCGCCCTGGGCGTCGCGCAACACCGCCGAACGCGGCACGACCCACTCGGCTTTGCGGCTGAGTTCGATCCGTGCGTGCACGCGCGTGCCCGGCATGAGTCCACCGCCGGGCACTGCTACCAGCACGTCGACAAATTGGGTTTGCGGGTTGATCATGCCGAACACCTGCGCCACCCGCCCCGGGACCCTGCGTTCCCGATCGAATACCGGCGCCACGCTGACCGCCATACCGGCGTGCACCCGCGCCACATCGCCCGGCTCCACCCCCAGCAATACGCGCTGCCCGCCCGAGCGCGCCAGTTGCAGCACCGGTGCACCCGCCGTCAGACGGTCGCCTTGGGCTGCCTGCACGGTGACCACTATGCCGTCGAAAGGTGCGCGCACCTGTTCCAGCGCCTGGCCCGAGCCGATTGCTTCCTGGGCGCGCAACGCGGCTGCCGCATCCGCCAGAGTCTTCTTCGCCGCCGCCAGTTGCGACTGAGTGGCCAACTGCTGGCTCAGCAGTTGCTCAACCCGCGCCACTTCGCTTTGGGCGAATTGCACCGCCTGCTGCGCTTGCCGGTAACCCAGCGCGGCGTTGGCGCCGGTGGCAAATTCCAGAACAGGAGCGCCTTTCTTCACCAGTTGTCCGGCGCTGACCAGCAGTCCCACGATCTGGCCCGGGCGCGGCAGGCTGACGGTTTGCACGGCGCGCGTATCCGGTGATACCACGCCATAGCCCGAGATCGTGTCCGCCATGGGCTGCTGCTTCAACACCACTGTTTGTACCTGTACGCTGGGCGCGTCGGCGGCCAGGAGAGGGCTTGAGATGAGCAGCCAACTCAGCAAGACTGTTCCGCGTGGCATCATGGGGTACCTTTGCTGTGTTCGGGAAGATCGGGACCCAGCAGGGTCTCCAGCGCGATTTGTTGTTCCATCGAGGCCTCTTGCAGGTTAATCGCTTCGGTTTGCTTATCCAGCAGCGCGATTTGCAGCCGTACGTAATCGGGGGCGGCGAGATTGCCGGCGCGGAACGCAGCTTCGGCGCGTCGCGCGACGGTTTCGAGTTCGACTACGCCCTCGCGGGTGCGCTGCAACTGGCTGCGCAGCAAGGGCAGATTCTCCAGCGCAAGCGCGATCTCGCTGTACGCGCCGTTGAGCCGGTTCTGGTATTCGTCATACAGTTTCTTGCGCGTGGCGTCTTCGATGGCGATGTTGCCGCGGTTGCGGTTGAACACCGGCAGGCTCAACGTCAGGCCGAAGCCCACGCTGTACAGGCCGCTGGTATCGCGCGCGCGGGTAAGACCGACATTCAATGCCGGGAACTGCGCCAGTATCGCGCCGCGAAACTGTTCTTCCTGCGATCGATAGCCCGCTTGCAACGCCTGCAAATCCGGGCGCTGGTTGAGGCGCTGCTCCAGTCCGGCGCGCAGCACGGCAGCATCGATTGCAGCCGCCTGCGGCTCGCCCACCAGCGGCAGCGGCGCGCCGGCGGCGAGCCCGAGCACGCCATCGAGGCTTGCGCGATTTTGCAGACGGCTGCGTTCCAGATCGTTGATGCGGCGCTCGACCCCTTGCAGGGCGGCCAGGTCGGCACTGGCAAAATCGAGGGTGACGTTGCCCGCCGCGAGCGCCCGCTGGCTGCGCCGGTAGCGATCCGCCAGCAATGCGCGCGCGGCCTGCAATTGCTTCAACAACGCGTCTTGCGCCGTCAGGCGGGTAAACAGCAAGCGTGCCTGGCTCACCACCTGCCATTCCTGCCACAGCAGTTCCAGGTTGACGCGTTGCTCCTGCGCGAGTGCCGCGTTCTTGCGCGAGGAGCGCAACAGCAGCGCGCTGACGTCGAAACTCGGATTGAGATTGAAGGCGTTGGTATTTCCCGCGGTGCCATTGGTCGGATGGTCCGAAGTGACACCCAGTTGCGGATCGGGCAGCAGGCCGGCGGCGAAGGACTGGGCGTGCGCGACACCCAAAGCATCCCGTGCCTGACGCAACTGCGGATTGTTCGCTACCGCCAGCATCGCCACCTCGTCCATGTCCAGACCGTCGGCGGGATTGAACACATGGGTGGCCAGGCTGCGAAAAGGCAGGCGCGCCGGATCGATCGAGATGGCCGATGCCGAGCGCGGCAAGTTCACCCGCTCAGGCAGGGGTTTGGGCGCATAACTGGCGCAAGCGGAAAGACCCAGTGCCGCCAGGCCGAGGACCATGGCGCGAGCATTCATTCCACGCCCTCATTCCCGCCTGGCCGCGCCACCATCCAGCCCGCGCCGCGCACATTCTTGATGACATCGGCGCCGAGTTTCCGGCGCACGCCGTGGATCAGGAAATCGACGGCATTGCTTTCCACTTCCTCGTTCCAGCCGTAAATGCGCTCTTCGAGTTCGGCGCGGGTGAGTATCGCGCCCGGACGCAGCAGCAGCGCATGCAACAGCGCAAATTCGCGCGCGCTCAGCAGCTCCACCGCGTCGCCGCAGCGCGCTTCGCGCGTCGCCGGGTCGAGGCTCACCTTGCCGTTGCTGAGCACCGGCGTGGCCTGTCCGCCCTGGCGGCGGATAATCGCCCGCAGCCGGGCGAGCAGTTCGTTGACATCGAAGGGTTTCACCAGATAGTCATCCGCGCCGAAATCCAGCCCCTTGATCCGATCGTCCACGCCGTCGCGCGCGGTGATGACCATGACCGGCACGGCGTTGCCCGCCTGGCGCAGGCGGCGCAGCACTTCCAGCCCGTCACGCTTGGGCAGGCCCAGATCGAGCAGCACGGCTTGGTGTTCGCCGTGTTCGAGCACGCTGCCCGCGGCGGCCCCGTCCTTTACCCAGTCCACGGCATAAGCCGCGTCCTTGAGGGCGACGGATACGGCCTCACCGATCATGGGATCGTCTTCGACCAGCAGGATGCGCATCATCATTCCCGCATTCTTGAATGGTTCATTATCTCACCGCACCTGTTTCAGGCGTTCCACGCCGGCTCCTCCGCCGGGAAGTCAGTTGATTTCGTTCTGGCGTTGTTCGGTCACGTCTTTCCGCGTGGCGCTCAGGTAGAGTACCAGGCTCAGTATGGTCGCGAGGAAAATGACACTCGTGGCCGTAGCGCCCAGGCCGATTCCGCCATTGGCGACGGGTTGGGACAGGCTGTCGCCCAGGGATGCGCCCAGCGGCCGCGTCAGGATGTAGGCGATCCAGAACGCCAGAACCGCATTGGCCTTGAACACGTAATAGGCGATGGTCGTGGCCGCGATCAGCGCGCCGAACGCCAGCACCGAGTTGGCATAGCCGAGCTTCAAGCCTTCAGCGGCAAGATCCCCCGCGGCCGTGCCCAGGGCGAAGGTGAACAGAATGGCGGCCCAGTAGAACAGCTCGCGCTTGGCTGTGAAAATGGAGTGTATCGACAGCGTCTTCTCGCTCGCATACCAGAGGGCGAAGGTCCCCAGCAAGGCGAGGGCGAAGGCGATGGTGGTGGTTTCCAGGGCGACGCCGAAGTTGTCCACCAGGTTGTCGGTGATCAGCGTTCCGACGATGCTGATCAGCACCACCACCACCCAATAGCGCCAGGGCACATATTTCCGGGCGCGCATCTGAAAGAACAGGAAAACCGCCAGCAGCGCACTCATTACGATCGAGGTGCCGTTCAGTCCGAGATGCATATCGGCGTTGAGAAAATCCGCGGCGGTCTCGCCCACTGTCGTGGCCATGATCTTGATGATCCAGAAGTAGAGCGTGACTTCGGGAACCTTGTTCAGCATCCGCATCGTGTTGTCGCGCGTAAACAGTTTCATTGGGATTCTCCCGCGGGTTGCAAGTGGAGCCTGTTTGGCTTCAGGAAAATAGCCGGGGCAGCGGCGCCGCCCCGGCATCAAAGCGGCCGAGCCACTCAATCGGCCTGGTCATGGCCATCGTCGTGATCGGTCTTGTCCTCGGTTGCGGCGATGACTTTGCCGCTTGCCGGGTCGACCTTCACGTCCGTGACCTTCGTTCCATTCACCACCTCGACGTCGTAGACCCACTGGCCCTTGTGGCGCTCGTACTCGGCATGCGAAGCCCTGCCGCCGGCATGCTGCTCGGCGGCGCTTACGGCTTGCGTCATGCCGATTTTTGCGCCTGCAACGGCCAGGGCGTCGTTCTCCTCGGATTTGGCCGCGTAGGCGCTGCCGACGGCCGCCGCGGCAAGCGCGCCCAGTACTGCAAGATGGAATTTGCGTTTCATGATGACCACTCCTTACAAGTCACGCGGGTATTCGCGTTTTGTGAAGATAGCGATCAAGAATTAGCGCAGGGTTAGCCGGGCCGGTGGGCCCGCGCCAGGCTTGAGCTCGGGGACCGCGGCAGTGACCTTGGTCACTTGCAGATCGTGACTTACTGCAGTCCCAGATCGTGACCTTCAGCAGCTTACACGCGGCCGGCCGGGGGCTACAGTTCAAACCATGGATGCGCGGATGAAAACAACACCGCAACGTCCGTTCCGGAAAAATCAACCGACAAAGGAACAAATCATGAACATGACCAAAACCGATATCGCCGTCGCCGTCTACAACGTCCATACCCAGGCCGAGGACGCGGTGAAGGCATTGCAACGCGCCGGATTCGACATGAAGAAGATCTCGATCATCGGCCGGGACTATCACACCGAGGAACATGTCGTCGGCTATCTCAATGCCGGCGATCGCGCCAGGGTGTTCGGCAAGCTCGGCGCATTCTGGGGCGGCTTGATGGGGGTGCTGTTCGGCTCCGCCATGATGTTCGTTCCGGTAGTGGGCCATGTGATCGTTCTGGGCCCGCTCGCGGCCGCGCTCTTCAGCGGCCTGCAGGGCGCCGTATTGGTCGGCGGCATCAGCGCCCTGGCCGGCGCGCTGATGGCGGTTGGCATTCCCAAGGATTCCGTGCTGCGCTATGAAACTGCGCTCAAGGCCGACAAGTTCATGCTGGTCGTGCACGGCGACGGGGTGGAGATCAAGCGCGCGCAAGAACTGCTCGCGAACTCCGGACTCGCTTCGTTCGACCATCACAAGGCGCAGGACGAAGCCGCTGCGGAAGTCCACGCGTAATCGACAACCAGGATACTTCGGGCATACATGAACATGAATACGCGCGCAAACGCTGCAATAACAGGCGTCAAGGAAGAGCGTGTTCTCGCGCTGCAAGGCGGCGGCGCGCTGGGCGCCTACCAGGCCGGAGTCTATGAGGCGCTGGCCGGGGCCGGCCAGACGCCGCACTGGGTAGCCGGCATCTCGATCGGCGCCATCAACGCAGCGCTGATCGCCGGCAATCCGCCCGAACGGCGCGTGCAGCGGCTGCACGAGTTCTGGGACACGGTGACATCCTCCTCCGCTTTTCTGGGTTCTCCGGTTGCACCGGGGGTCCCACTGCGCAGCGCCTTGAACGAATCCCATGCGACTATGGGGGCGATGTTCGGGCTGCCCGGCTTTTTCGTGCCGCGGTTTCCTGCCGCGCCGTTTCAGTTGCCTGGGACCGCAGGTGCGCTCAGCTTCTACGACACGGCGCCGCTGCGCGCCACACTGGGGCGACTGGTCGATTTCGACCTGCTGAACAGCGGGGCCATGCGCCTGTCGGTCGGCGCGGTGAATGTGCGCAACGGCAACTTCGCCTATTTCGACACCGCGAATCAGCGGCTGGATGCGCGCCACATCATGGCCAGCGGCGCGCTGCCGCCGGGGTTCCCGCCGGTCGAGATCGATGGCGAGTGGTACTGGGACGGGGGACTGGTGTCGAACACGCCGCTGCAATACGTGCTCGACCAGGCGGACGCCAAATCCAAGCTCGTATTCCAGGTGGATCTGTTCGTCGCCGAAGGGCCGATGCCCACCGCTTTGATACAGGTCGCCGAGCGCGAGAAGGACATCCGCTTCTCCAGCCGCACGCGGCTCAACACCACCGAAGCCCTGGCCCGCCAAACCCTGGCGCAGGCGGCACGCAGACTGATCGCGAAGCTGCCGTCCAAACTGGCGAACGACCCGGACGTGCAAGCCCTGAACGCCGCCAGCCGCGAGGCGGCCGTCACGGTGGTGCATCTGATCAACCGGCGCAAGCACTATGAAACCCAATCGAAGGACTACGAGTTCTCGCGCGCGTCCATGCGCGAGCACTGGCAGGCGGGACGCGCCGACATGGACCACACCCTAGGCCATCCCGACTGGCTTGCACGGACACCACCCGAGGACGGAGTCCACGTGTTTGATCTGACACGCAAGCGTATGCATCAGCAACCGAAGGACCGCCCATGAAGATTTCCGACGTTCGCAAGAGCGCATTCGCGATGCCGCTCACCAGCCCGTCCTACCCGCCGGGGCCTTACCGCTTCGTCAACCGCGAGTTCCTCATCGTCAGCTATCGCACCGACCCGGACGCGCTGCGGGCGGTGGTTCCGGAACCGCTGCAGATTGAAGAGCCGATCGTCAAATACGAGTTCATCCGCATGCCCGATTCCACCGGATTCGGCGATTACACCGAGTCCGGGCAGGTGATTCCCGTGGTGTTCAAGGGGCAGCGCGGCGGCTATGTGCATTCGATGTATCTGAACGACGACGCGCCGATCGCCGGCGGCCGGGAACTGTGGGGCTTTCCGAAGAAGCTCGCCTCGCCGGCGCTAGTGATCGAGCAGGACACCCTGCTCGGCACGCTCGACTACGGGTCGGTGCGGGTGGCCACGGCCACCATGGGCTACAAACACCGTGCGCTCGAACCGGGGCCGGTGCGCGAAGCCATGCTGGCGCCGGGGTTTCTGCTCAAGATCATCCCGCACGTGGATGGCACGCCGCGCATCTGCGAGCTGGTGCGCTACTGCCTCGAGGACGTGGTGGTCAAAGGCGCCTGGAGCGGACCCGCGGCGCTGGAACTCGCGCACCACGCGCTGGCGCCGGTGGCGCAACTGCCGGTGCTGGAGATCCTCTCCGGCACCCATATCCTGAGCGATCTGACCCTCGGCCTGGGCAGCGTGGCCTTCGACTATCTCGCCCCACCTCAAGGAAACGGAACATGAAACTGAAAGACAAAGTCTGCATCATCACCGGCGCCGCCAGCGGCATCGGCAAGGAGATTGCGCTGACCTTCGCCCGGGAGGGCGGAAAAATCGCCATCGCCGACGTCAATCGCGCTGCGGCGCAGGCGACGGCGGCGGAAATTGGCGCGACCGGCGCGGCGGCGATGGGCATCGCGATGAACGTCGTCGACGAGGCCGAGGTGAATGCCGGCGTGACCGAGGTGGTGCGCGCCTGGGGCGGGGTCGATGTGCTGGTGAGCAATGCCGGCATCCAGATCATTCATCCGCTGGAGGCGTTTCCGTTCTCCGACTGGAAGCGCCTGCTGGCGATCCATCTGGATGGCGCCTTTCTTACCACCAAGGCCTGCCTGCCGCATATGTACGCCTCCGCTCGCGGCGGCAGCGTCATCTACATGGGCTCGGTGCACTCCAAGGAAGCCTCGGCGCTCAAATCAGCCTATGTCACTGCCAAACATGGCCTCATCGGACTGGCGGAAGTCGTCGCCAAGGAGGGCGCCAGGCACGGCGTGCGCGCCAACGTGATCTGTCCCGGCTTCGTGCGCACTCCGCTGGTCGACAAGCAGATCCCCGAGCAGGCGAAAGCGCTGGGCATCTCCGAAGCGGACGTCGTCAAGAACGTCATGCTCAAGGACACGGTGGACGGCGAGTTCACGACGACCGAAGACGTGGCCGCCGTTGCGCTGCTGTTCGCGAGTTTTCCGTCCAATGCCTTGACCGGACAGTCGCTGGTGGTCAGCCATGGCTGGTTCATGCAATAGCTGCCCTGGCCAAGGGCTGCCGCATCCCCAGGACGGCGCTTGCCGCTGGGCGCCGCCGGTCGTCGCGGGTACTGCGGTAGCGCGTGATTAGTGGATATCTGGAGATCGGCGTGGCTTGCGCCGCCTTTTTATGCATCTCAAAAGCGACACGGCTCCCCAATTGCATATGCCAGCCCCGGATACACAACTGCCCCTCGTCGCGCCGCATCCTTGGTCGATCGACCAGATTCCGTTCGAGAGGATCGTGCATGAGCGCTTGGTGCATGAGGATGCCTGGTTTTATGTACTTGCCGGCGCATCGTTCGTGGAGAGTCTGTCTGACTTGTACGCACACAACCTGCTAGGCCACATGGAGGGCGATCCCGAAGCCGGCCAATGGTTGCGCGAGCGCTGGGAGCCGGAGGAGTTGCAGCATGGACGCGCCCTGCGTCGCTATGTCGAGACCGTATGGCCTGCATTTGATTGGCAGACCGCATTTGATGGGTTCTGCGCCGACTATCGCCCGTATTGCAAACCCGAACTGCTGGAGCCCACGCGCGCGCTGGAGATGGTTGCGCGTTGTGTCGTCGAAACCGGTACCTCAGGCCTGTATGGTCTGCTGCAGCAGATCAGCCCGGAACCGGTGCTGACCACGCTGCTGCGGCATATCCGCAACGATGAAGTGGGGCACTACAAATACTTTTACCATTTTTTCCTGCGCTATCGAGAGATAGAGCGCCCGTCACGCTGGCAGGTGGCGCGCGTGTTGCGGCAGCGCTTGGGCTTGATCGGCCAGGAGGATGCCTACCTGGCATTGAAAAACGCATTTGCGGTACGCAACCCCGGGCAAATATTCAGCCCTCAGGATTTCCAGCGGTTTCAACACCAGGCGGGGCAGTGGGCGCGCGCCGACTATCCTTACGCAATGACGGTGAAAATGCTGCTCAAACCGCTGCGTCTGCCGGGCCTCATCAACCGCATGGTGGCGCCGCTGCTGGTGTATCACGCAGGGCGCGTGGTAGCGCCGTGATGCGGGTTGCGGGCGATAAGCGCGCAGGATTAAGCAAGCCAGACTTAAAAGCGGCGAGGCGATTGCGCCGCTTGCGAATTATTTTTAAAACGGGATTCGAGCTCATCCCGCGCTTCGTTCCGGCTTTCTGCGGCGAATGGCGTGCTGATCGTATGCGCCCATCGGCTTATGCGCCGTGCCGCTTTGTCAGCCTATCGTTCGAGCGGTTCTTGGCCGCGAGCGCCTTGATCAGACCCGCCACGCCTTGTTCGCGCACCAGGCTCGCAAACGTATCGCGATAGGTAATTACCAGGCTGATGTCGTCTATGGTGACATCGTAGACTTTCCAGCCCGCTGGCTCTTTTTCCATGGAGTAGTCGATGTGGATCGGCGCAGTGCCAGGCTGCTTCACCACAGACCTGACCGTCACGTCGGTGTTCCCGGGCGCCGCGCGTAACGGTTCTACGTCTATTTTTTGGTTGCGATAAAGGGTCAACGCCGCTGAATAAGTATGCACCAGCAGCGTCTTGAACTCCGCGATCAGGGCCTGCTGCTGCTCGGGGGAAGCGAGCCGCCAGTTTCGTCCCATTGCAAGCCGCGTCATGCGGGCAAAATCAAAGTGCGGCACGATTTTGGCTTCCACGAGCCCGGCGATCTTCGCCGCATCGAGAGCGCCGCTGTTCTTGCCGATGACATCGATGACTTCGTGCGTGACCGATTGGATGAGCGCATCCGGAGCGGCGTCCTGCGCGCTCGACACCTGTGCTGCAAGCGCAAGCAGGATTCCGCCGGCAAGAAGCGGGAGCGAGATCGCTTGGCGTGTAACCTGATTCATTGTTTTATTTCGGCATGCGCTCTTGCGGCTGGCGTCCCGCCGCCAGCTTGCGCCCTGTGCTTGGCTAGTATGAAATCGTCGTGCGAGACGTAGAGAAGGTCGGCAAGCTTGCGCACCAGCTGATCTTCGTACATGTCGATTTCTCCGTCGGCCATCGCGACGCGCCACAGCCGCTCGATAAACTGCGCTTTCTGGTCGGGCGCATAACCCTTGTTGATCAGTGCCACCGGCCCGTGGTAAGACGTCAAACGGTTTTCCGGCCGGGTGACGCCGGTGATCATTAGTGCAAGTTCTTCGTTGGGTATGCCGAATTCCTCCCGCATCGCCTGCGATGCCGCTTTGCATTTTCGGTCGGTGCCCTCCGATCCGAGCTGCGCGACTTCCATCAGCAAGCCGCAGCAGGCTGTTTGCAGGGCCAGGGCGTCGCGCCCGGCGAGGATGCCGGGACCGGGCGCGATGTTCTCGATGAGGGCGCGGAGCTTGGCTAGGAGCGGCGTGAGCATGCTGGAATTGGTATGTTGGCTATCGCCGGCACTGCCGCCGGTCGCGAAAGGTTCAGCAATTGCATTTTGTTCAAGGTCTGCGCACGCTCGCCGCGTCCATCTCGATCGGCAAGATTCCCCAGTAGCGGCTCATCTCCAGATAGGTAAACGATGCGGTCCAGCTGATCATCAGCAATCCGGTAAGCGCTTCTATCCCCGTGACCAGGCGCAGGCTGCCGGAGGGAAAGATATCGCCTATTCCCAGGCTGGTATAGGTTTCGATAGAAAAATAGAAGAAACTCGAGAACGCGTCTTTGAACGTGCCGCCGAAGCCGCCCAGGCCGAAAGTGTCGCGAAGCAGATGGTAGGCCGCGGCGAAGAGCGTGATCTGCAACAGATGGCTGATCATCGCGCCGCCCAGGGCTGCGAGGACCTTGGCCCGATTTTCGATGATCGTGGCGTGCGGCAGGAAATCATTCAGCAGTTTCAGGGATTCGTAGTGCAGCAGCGTGCAAGCGCTTACAAGGAAGGTACTCAAGACCACGGCGGGGATCAATTCTTGCTCCTGGAGTTAGCCGGAAATCGCGGTCGATTTCCGGCTTCATTCGGCGGCGTCGATGGCGTTCCTCAGGCTTGCGCGCCCAGGCGTCAGGCCGCGTTCCATTCGAATACGAGGCGCGTACCGCCCTTGGCCTCAACTTCCGTGTTGCGTTTCTCTATTTTTCCGCCTTGCTCCGCAGTGATCTCATACTTGCCGGGCCGGATGTCTTTTACCAGCAGGAAAGGGCCTGTGGACACGGTCTTGAGTACCACTTGGCCGCGTGCGTCCCTGATGGTTACCGGAATGCTTGCCAGAAACTCGTTCCGCGCCCGCGCCTTGGCGACGAACTCCAGCGCCAGCGGGTAGTGCCGCATTGCCTGCTGCATGGCATCGGACTCGTCCTTGCCGACGCCGCCCGAAATATAGTGAACCGAACCCTGCACATGTTCCGCGGGGAGGTTGGCGGACTGGTCCGCGAGCGCCGCGGTACAGGCGATGGCGGTGCTTATGGCAAATACAGCTGGTTTGAGTGCTTTCATGCTATTTCTCCTTGATCAGATTAGTACAACTGACAGGTCGAACTGGCCGCCGGATTACACCTGCCGGCGAGCCATTCGCCGGCAAGTTTCAGCCCTGCTTGCCATCGAGATCGACCGGAACGAAAATCTTTCCGTCGTCGCGCTGAATCAGCAGAGCCATGGTCTTGCCGGACTTGGCCACCAGCGTCCGCAATTGCTCTACCGACTGGATCGGCGTTCCGTTCACGGCCAGGACAACGTCGCCGGATTGGATTCCGGCGCGCGCGGCGGGGCCGCTCACTTCTTCGACCACCAATCCCTTGGCGCCGACTTGCTTGCTCTCCTCCGGGTTGAGCGGGCGCACTGCCAGGCCGAGGCGGCCATGGTCCTTGTTCGACGCATCGGCCGAGGCCACTTTTGCCGCTTTCAGTTCACCCACGGTCACGTCGATGTCCTTGAAGGATCCATTGCGCGAGACCTCCAGCGTCGCCTTGGTTCCGGGTTTGACGTCGGCCACCTGCTCGGGCAATTCGGAAGAGCTCGAAATCGCCTGCCCGTTGAATTTCAGAATCACGTCGCCGACTTTGATGCCGGCCTTCGCCGCCGGACTGTCAGCCTCGACGGCGGCGACCAGAGCGCCGCCGGGGCGCTTCAGGCCGAAGGAGTCGGCGAGCTGCTGATTGACTTCCTGTATCGTCACCCCGAGCCGGCCGCGGCTGACCTTGCCGTACTGCTGCAGTTGATCCTTGACCTTGACCGCCAGGTCGATAGGAACTGCGAAGGACAGGCCCTGATAGCCGCCGGTATGGGTGTAGATCTGCGCATTGATGCCGATCACCTCGCCCCTCATGTTGAACAGGGGTCCGCCGGAATTGCCCGGATTGACCGCGACGTCGGTCTGGATGAAGGGAATGTAGGTTCCGTCGGGGAGCGAGCGCGACTTCGCGCTGACGATGCCCGACGTGACGGAATTCTCGAAGCCGAAGGGCGAGCCGATGGCCAGCACCCATTCGCCCACTTTTTCGTTCGCGCTGCTGCCCAATTTAACCGTCGGCAGGCCGGTCGCATTGATTTTTAGCACGGCGACATCGCTGGGCTTGTCGCTGCCTATGACCTTGGCGCGAAACTCGCGCCGGTCGGTGAGCTTCACCGTCACCTCGGTTGCGCCGTCGACGACATGCGCGTTGGTGAGGACGATGCCGTCGGGACTTACAATGAAGCCCGAGCCCTGTCCATGCTCGGGCGTGGACCGGTGCGGCACGGCGCCGGGAAACTGGCGGAAAAATTGAAAAAACGGACTGTCCGGGTCCATGCCGGAGAACTGCTGCGTCGTCGCGTCGGCTTTGGCTTCAGTTGTCACGCTGATATTGACTACGGCCGGGCCGTTGCGCTCTACGATGCCGGTAAAGTCCGGGAGCAGGGCGCTGGCCGCCGGGGCCGTTGCGATGACCGTCGGGGCGGTGGCGGCGCTGGCCTCCCGCGGAAACCAGTGGCCGGCGGAAAACGCCCCGGCGCCCACGGCCGATATGACCGCTGTTGCGATGATGCTGCGGGCTAGAACTTTGGGTCTCATCATGCACTCCTTGTGTGGCTTGCCGGGGGACATCCCCGTCATGGCCCCTACTTTGCGAGTGCAGACTTAAGGCAAACTTAAACAGTTATCCGTAATCGGTGATCGATTTGTGCTTGTGCAATGCACAATGTTGGCGGGTGTGCCGTTTCATTTGTCGGCCAGAACCTGCCTCTGACGCAGTGAAGCCGCTATGCCCACTTCAGACTGATGGCGGCTGTAGCGTTGTCGAAAATGCCTGCCAGATAGCCGCCATTCAGGTCTAGAGTTTCCCGTTACGGTGGAGGGCTAAATTTGTGTCAACAATCCGGACGTTTTCGCTGCAGATGGACCATGTTTCTCCAATGACAAAACTGGTTTTGTTGGAGCTTTTTTGGAAGTGCTCAGAAAACGATCGTTTGATGAACACCATCAAACCTTATGCAGCTCTTTTGCCATCTCTTCCAATGAGGGCGCGTTTTGACAGTGTTACCAAAAAACGGCACTTTTTAAATCACGCCTGAAATTTCGATTTATTCGACAACACCCATCCCTATTGGCACCCAATGGTTGATCAAAGCACCGCCCACAACCAGCCACACGAACAGAATTGATGCTAGCAACAATGGCTTGATGCCCGCCTTGCGAATCGATGAAATATGCGTGGCAAGACCCAAAGCCGCCATGGCCGTGGCCAGCAGTGCGGTGTCGATCGTGGTCAGCGCCACAACCAGCGGAGATGGCAACCAGTGCAGGGAATTGAACAGCACCACACCGACAAAAGCAAAAGCAAACCATGGCACAGCTATTTTTGCGCTGGCATCCTTGCCATCTCGGGCAGATCGATCTTGCGCCAGCCAACCCGACAGCAGGAGCAGGAACGGGGCCAACATCATCACCCGAACCATTTTGGTAATGACCGCCGTGTCCTCAGCATGGGCGCCAATGGTATGGGCAGCGGCCACAACCTGCGCCACCTCATGAATGGTTGATCCTGCGTAAATACCAAACCCATCGACCCCGCCCGCGATCACCGGCCAATGCTGATTGAAATCAAAAAGCGCCGGATACAAAAAGATCGACAGTGTTCCAAACACCACCACAGTGGCTACCGCCACCGTCACCTGCTCAGCGCGGGCGCGCAACACCGGCTCGGTCGCCATAACGGCGGCCGCACCGCAGATTGAACTGCCGGCACCAATCAGTAGCGCGGTATTGCGATCGAGCTTGAGCCAGCGCGTACCGATCACGTAGGCCAGTGTGAAGGTTGAGCTCAGCACCATTGCATCAATCACTACGCCAGCCAAACCTACGTGTCCAATGTCTTGCAATGTCAGGCGCAGGCCATACAGCACCACGCCCAGACGCAGCAGATTTTGTTTGGAAAAATTCACCCCGGCGCCACAGGTCGCAGCAAATCGCGGATAAGCGGTGTTACCAACCAGCATTCCCAACACGATGGCCAAGGTCAGCGCACTCAGGCCATGGTTTTGTAGCCAGCCGATGCCTCCCACACCCATGCCAGCGGCTGCCAGCGCCGCACTGAGCGCCAAACCAGGCCACAAATGCCATAGCGCACTGGGCATTTCTTCACTCAGTAAGTTTGGGTTCGACGTGGTTTTTCGGGGCTGGGGAAACATGGTTTTTTCAGGATATTGATGCAACGCAGGCAACTGTAGGGCGCATCTTATGATCTGTAAAACAGGTTATTCAGGTAATATTGACCGATTTAATAGCTAAATAAGCTTTCTTGAATCATGGATGTATTGCGTCTGACCTTGCGTCAACTTCAAATTTTTGTAGCAGTGGCACGCTATGGCAGCACCACTGCGGCAAGCGCCGAGCTGGCGCTTTCACAGTCGGCCACCAGCTCGGCCGTGAATGAACTGGAGCGTCTGCTATCTCTGCACCTGTTCGATCGAGCCAGAAAACGCCTGCTGCTCAATGACAATGGCCGTGCGTTGTTGCCACGGGCGTTGGCTTTGCTGGATGGTGCAGCCAGCATCGAACAGATGGCACATGAAGCGATGGCGCAACTTCAATCGCTGCGAATCGGGGCCAGCACCACCATTGGCAACTACGTGTTGCCAAAGTTGCTTGGTCAATTTTTGCAACCAGCCCAATATGACGACTGCACAGCGTGGCACTCCAGTGTCATGATTGGCAATACCGAAGCCATTTGTGACGCAGTTGCAGCCTTTGAGCTCGATGTGGGTTTGATCGAAGGACCCTGCCACCAGGCAACCCTGAATGTCACCCCTTGGTTGCAGGATGAAATAGTGGTCGTTTGTGCCCCACACTACGCGCAGTGCGGGGCCACGCCAATGACTGAGGCGGCAGAGCAAAAATCAAAGTTCCTGCCAATACAGGTCTTGCGTGATGCGGTGTGGCTGTTGCGCGAACGTGGGTCGGGCACCCGAGAGGCCACAGACGAATGGTTGCTGCCACACCTGCAGTCGTATCGTCGCTGCATTGAACTGGGAAGCTCAGAAGCCATACGACAAGCTGCGGCTGAAGGCTTGGGGTTGGCTTGTCTATCTGAGTGGGTGGTCAATAACTTCATCGAAACTGGTCGTCTGAAGCGCGTCGCCACAAGGTGGCCCAAAATGCCACGTCAGTGCTATCTTGTGGTACACGAGAAAAAGCAACCCACGCCCGCTCTACAGCGTTTTTTGACCCAAGCCAGCCTATTTGCCAGAGTACCGTCTGCGTAGCATGGCGTTGTTGAATAAATCGGAAACCGGATGCCATTTTGGCGAACTGGCATGATGCGGCTCAGGCCTTGCATCTCTAATTGAGGTATATTGTGCGCCGCGTGGGCGTTGCCACCATTCCGGGCTACCAATGTTGCTTGCACATTTCAGGCAAGCGTCCCGATATTGCACATCTGAACTAATCTCTTCTCCGTAAGATAACCAGCTCATTTCTCAGGAATAAGCATCATGTCGCTATTGTTTTCAAAAACCACTCTTGGATCACTTGCGCTGCAAAATCGCCTGGTCATGTCACCCCTGACGCGCAATCGGGCCGCCGGCAATGTTCCGAACGAACTCATGGCGCAATATTATGCGCAGCGCGCTTCCGTAGGACTCATCATCTCGGAAGGCACCTCACCCTCGCCAAATGGACTGGGCTATCCGCGCATACCAGGGGTGTTTTCCCAGGAGCAGGTGGCGGGATGGAAGCGCATCACCGAAGGAGTCCACGCGCACGGCGCAAGGATGTTCATGCAACTCATGCATTGCGGGCGTATTGCCCATCCGCTAAATTTGCCCGCGGGCGCGCGCATGCTTGCGCCTTCCGCAGTGGTGGCCGCGGGCGAAATGTACACGGATGCCGAGGGAATGAAGCCGAACGCGATGCCGCAGGCGATGACCGAGGCGGACATCAAGGCGACGGTAGAAGAATACGCGCAGGCCGCAAAGAACGCGGTTGCGGCGGGATTCGACGGAATCGAGTTGCACGGGGCTAATGGTTATCTGCTCGAGCAGTTCATCCGTCCGAACTCGAATCAGCGCGCCGACAGCTACGGCGGCTCGATCGAGAACCGCGCGCGTTTTGTGCTTGAAGTGGCCGAGGCCGCGATCAAGGCGATCGGCAAGGACAAGGTCGGCATACGCCTGTCTCCGTTCGGCGTGTTTAACGACATGCCCATATACGAGGCGATGGAAGCGGATTACACTTATCTTGCTCGCGAACTCAATGCGCGCGGGCTCCTGTATATCCATCTTGTGGACCACTCGCCCATGGGCGCGCCGCCGGTGCCGGATTCGATCAAGTCGATGTTCCGCAGCGTGTTCAAGGGCGCGCTGATTCTTTCTGGCGGCTACGATGCCGCCCGCGCCGAAGGCGATCTGGCCGCGGGCAAATGCGATCTGATCGCCGTTGGGCGACCTATCCTAGCCAACCCAGATCTGGTTGCGCGGTGGAAAACTGGCGCGGCACTCAATGCGCCCGACTTTAGTACCTTCTATACGCCTGGGCCGAAGGGGTACACCGACTACCAAGTGCTCGGTTGAACATTGAGCCTGTCAGCAAACCGAAAGCCCATCATGAATCGCGGCTAAACGCTGCAACGCGCAACGGTTGCTACATTTCATTCATGGAATACGGATAACCACTTAAACTTGAAGAAAATTGCTAGCGTTTGCGAAACGGCGGCCCGCCGCGCCAGTACTGGATCATCAGCCAGGCGCCGGCCATCCCGCCCAGATGCGCAAAATGCGCGACGCCGGCCTCGGTTCCGGTAACGCCCAGTACGAGTTCGACCATGCCGTAGAGCGTCACGAACATCCAGGCCGGCATCGGGATCGGCGGAATCAGCAGCACGATGGTCCGGTGCGGAAAATACATCGCGTAGGCGAGTAGCAGGCCGAACACGCCGCCCGACGCGCCTATGGTCGGATAGGGATCTGCGGCGCTGACGCTGGCGACGACGAGTTGCGCCAATCCGGCGGTGATGACGCTGACCAGGTACAGGTTCAGAAACCGCTTCGGCCCCCACAGCTGTTCCAACTGGCCGCCGAACATATACACGGCGAACATATTGACGAACAGGTGCCAGGCGCCGGCGTGCATGAAGCCGTAGGTCAGCAGCTGCCACGGTTGAAACGACGGAAAACTTCCCGCGAGCGCAGACGATTGAATCGGCCAGAGCGCAAGCTGCAGGGTCAGGCCGTCGCCCAGCAACAGCTCGCCCGCAAACAGCAGGACGTTGGCGACGATCAGCCCCCGGCTTACCGGGGGCAGGGAATTGAGCATGGCTGGCCTTGGCGTTTGCGACGAGCTGGGACTTTACGCCCATCGGACCTCCCGTGCCGGCGCTGCCTCATGCGGCGGGTTTCAGTGACCGGGCTGCGCCGGGTGTAACCGGACGCCTGCTTGCTGCAGGCGCCATCTCCTGGCGCTTGCCGCCGAGTTCGATGCTGCGGTGGTGGAAGCGAAGCAGGCTAGCTCGATGCCCGATGCTGACGATGCCGGTGCGCGGCAGCCGCGCGCACAGCAGGCCGTACAGGGCGGCCTCGCTGGCTTCGTCCAGCGCCGAGGTCGCCTCGTCCATGAACAGCCAGTCGGGCTGCTGCAGCAGGGCGCGTGCGATCGCCACGCGCTGCTGCTCACCGCCGGAGAGTTGCTGCGCCCAGTGGCGTTCTTCGGCCAGGCGGCCGGTGAGGCCGGCCAGACCGCAGTCGAACAGGACGGCGCGCAGCGCATCATCGCTGTGGCTGTCCGAGCGTCCTGGATAGCACAGCTGTTCGCGCAGGCTGCCCAGGTTCAGATAGGGGCGTTGCGGAAGAAACAGCGCTTTCCCCGATAAAGGTGTTTGGATGCTGCCGCTGCCGAACGGCCAGATGCCGGCCAGGACGCGGAACAGCGTACTCTTGCCTGCGCCGGACGGGCCGCTGACGAGCACCCGCTCTCCGGGTTGGAGGTCTATGCCGACCGCCGCGAGCAGCGACTGTCCGTCGGGCAGGTCGATATCGATCGCGCGCGCGGCGTAGCCCCGGCTTTCGCCGGCAATCAGCGTCACGCCGGCGCCGGCCTGCGCCGCCGAGCGCGCGCCGTCGATGGCATGGCGAAATGCGGTCAGGCGCTCGACCGTCGCGCGCCACTCGGCGAGTTGGGCATAGGCGTTGACGAACCAGGACAGCGCGTCCTGCACCTGCCCGAACGCGGACGCGGTCTGCATCAGCCCGCCCAGATGGATGCTGCCGGCGAAATAGCGCGGCGCGGCGACCAGGAACGGAAAAATGATTGCGATCTGATTGTAGCCGGCGCGAAACCAGGTCAGCGTCTTCTGCCGCCGCATGATCGCCCACCAGTTGGCGGCGATATCGGAGAAGCGGTGGCGGAAGCCGTGCAGTTCGCTGGCTTCGCCCGAATAGAGCGCGATGGACTCGGCGTTTTCGCGGAACCGGACCAGCGCATAGCGAAAATTGGCCTCGAACTTCTGTTGCTTGAAGTTCAGACCCACCAGCGGCCTGCCGATCAAATGCACCAGCCAGCTACCGGCGGCGGCGTAGGCCAGCGCGACCCATAGCATGTAGCCGGGAACGGCGATCCGGCTGCCGTGCACGGGCAGGCTCAGCGTCCCGGACAGGGTCCACAGTATGGCGCCGAAGGACACCAGCGTGACCGCCGCGGACAGGAGGCCCAGCGACAGGTTGAGCGTCTTGTCGCAGAACGCCGCCAGGTCGTCGGCGATACGCTGGTCGGGGTTGTCGGTGTCGCGGTCGGTGAGCTGCAGCCGGTAGTAGGCGCGCCCTGCGATCCATCGCGTGAGATAGCGCTCGGTCAGCCAGCGCCGCCAGCGGATCTGCAGCATCTGGTTCAGATAGAGTTGATATACGGCGATCGCGATATAGGCGCCGGCGAGGCCGCAGAACAGCAGCAGTTGATGGAAGAATCCGCTCTTGTCCATGCTCTGCAAGGCGTTGTAGAAATCGTTGTTCCATCGATTGATCAGCACATTGACGTAGACCAGCGCCAGGCTGAGCGCGATCAGCGCCGACAGCAGTCCGCGCGCGATCCACGCCTCTTCTGCAAACCAGTAAGGCTGGACCAGCGCCCACAGGTCGGCGACAAAGCGTTTGCGTGCTTCAGGCATTGCGTGACTCCCGGTCTGAACCTGCAGACTGGCCATGCTGGCTTAAAGCAGGCTTAAGCGCCCCCGGCTGGATGAGGCAGGCGATGTGCCGCGATCGAGGGTGGATGCGAGGCGCGGGTCAGCGGTCGTGAATCAGGCGAGCGGGAAGGTGAGCGACACGCGCAGACCCGGACCCGGATCGCGGTTCTCGAGCAAGATGGCGGCGCGGTGGCGATCGGCGATGTTCTTCACGATGGCGAGGCCCAGTCCGCTGCCCGGCGCCTGCGTTGCCTCGCGCCGATAGAAGCGGTCGAACACCCGCGTGCGATCTTCGTCCGGGATGCCTGGCCCGGTATCGGAGACTTCCACGACCGCGGCATGATCGCGCAAGTGCAGGGCGAGGTCGACGACCCCGCCTGCGGGGGTATATCGAATCGCATTGTCGATGAGATTGCCCAGCATGACGCGCAAGGCTTCGAAATCGCCGGCGATGCGGACCGGGGCTTCGTGACTGAGCCCGAGGTCGATCTTCCTGTCGGCCGCCAGGGGCGCGTACTCGGACACCACCAGCCGCGCCAGCGCCGCCAGATCGACCGGGGCATGCGGCTGCGCGGTAACGCCGGGTTCCTGGCGCGCGAGCGTGAGCAGCTGCTGCACCAGATGCGCCGCACGCGCCTGTCCCTGCCTGAGGTTGGCGAAGGCCGTGGCGCGCTCCGCGTCGGTTTTTGCGCGCTCGGCGAGCTGGATCTGCAGTTGCAGTGCAGTGAGCGGCGTGCGCAGCTCGTGCGCCGCGTCGGCGACAAAGGCCTTTTGCGACTCGAGTGCGCGCGCCAGCCGCGCCAGCAGTTCGTTCAACGCCTGAACCAGCGGCTGGATTTCCAGCGGCAGCTTGTCCTGCGGCAGGGCGTCGAGCGAGTCCGGCGTGCGCCGGCCGAGCGCGCCCGCGATCCGATTCAAGGGCCGGAGCCCGCGCCCGATGGTGAGCCAGATGAGTATGCCCAGCACCGGCAGCAGCGCGAGCAGCGGCACCAGCGCGCGCAGCGCCATGCCCGCGGCTATGGTCTGGCGCACGCTCATCGGCTGCGCGACTTGAACCACGTTGTTCTGCTCCAGCGCACTGAACACGCGCCAGCTGCCGTGCGCCGTCTTGACCGTGGAAAAGCCGAGTTCGGCGCGCTGCGGCAGCTTGGACGCCGGCCGGGAAAAATACAGCTCCAGTCCGTTGCGGTCCCAGATCTGCACCACCAGGCCGTCCTCGACTTCGAGCTCCTGCGTGCTCGAAGGCGGCAGGGGGCCGAAGGAGTCGTTCGGCAGCGACGCCGCCATCTGCTGCAGATGGTAGTCGAACATCTCATTGGCTTCGGCCAGCGTCTGCGTGTAGATGCGCGCGCCGGCGGCCAGCACTGCGAGCGCGAGCCCGGTCAGCAGCCACAGCAGCAGCTGGCGCCGGATCGACGTCATGTCTGCTTCGGGATCATATAGCCCACCCCGCGCACGTTCTGGATAAAATTCGCGCCCAGTTTCCGGCGCAGGGAATGCACGTACACCTCGACCGTATTGCTTTCCACTTCCTGGCCCCAGCCGTAGATCTTCTCCTCCAACTGGGCACGCGAATAGACCACGCCCGGGCGCGCCGCGAGCGCATGGATCAGGGCAAACTCGCGCGCGGACAGCGCGACCGGGTTCCCGGCCAGCGACACTTCGTGCGTCGCCGGGTTGATGGCCAGATCGCCCACCTGGAGCACGGGGTCGGCGCGGCCGGATTTTCTGCGCAGCAGTGCCCTCACGCGAGCGGCGAGTTCTTCAAGGTCGAAGGGTTTCACCAGATAGTCGTCGGCGCCGGCATCCAGGCCTTTGACGCGATCGGCCACTGCGTCGCGCGCGGTCAGGATCAGCACCGGAATGGCGTCGCCGCGCCGGCGCAGCGAGGCGAGCACGTCCAGACCCGTCTTGCGCGGCAGGCCCAGGTCGAGCAGCAGCGTGTCGTAGGAATTGGTTTCCAGCGCGAGTTCGGCCGCGCGCCCGTCCTGCACCCAGTCGACGGCGAAGCCGTCCTGCTGCAGCCCGGTTCGAACGCTCTCGCCTATCATGGCATCGTCTTCGACCAGCAATAAACGCATAAGGTGATGCCCGATCCAAAAGTCCAGACAGTTTAAATCGCCGCCCGGTTCATCACGGCAGTTTCATTTTCGAGTACGTCTCGGTGCTGGCGAGAATGACGTGCTTCGCCACCGCCTGCTCGCGGTGGATGTTGGCCGCTGCGTATTCGGGCGCGCGCAGCATGTCGAGAAACGCCGCGCGCGAGGGGTAGCGCACCAGCACCACGTAGTCCCAGCGGTCGGCCTCGGCGTCGCCGAAGGCCACCGCCTCCCCGTCTCCCGCCCAGAGCACCGTGCCGCCGCGCGCCTTGATCAGGGGCATGGTGAGCTCGCTGTAGCGCTTGTAGGCTGCGCGGTCGCGCAGGCGCAGCAGGTTTACCATGACCACCGGATCTTGGTCCGGCAGGCCGGCGATTAGTTCCGCATTGACTTCTTTCGGTCCGGCCATTGCCTCTCCTTTGCGCTGTTCGCGCTATTGTATGCCGGCATGGCGGTACAATTTGATCTGGACTCCGACGCGCCGCAGGGCATGACCATGATACGGACACTACTCGTTGCGTTGCTGCTGGCCCTGGCCGCCTGTGCGCCGGTACCGCAGCGCGCCGGCATTCCGACCGAATGGCAGGCGTCGCCGAACTTCAACGAGCGCAAGCCCAACTACGTGATCCTGCATCACACCAGCGATGACACGGTCGATCAGGCGCTGCGCACGCTGTCCAATCCGTTGCGGCCGGTCAGCGCGCATTACCTGATCGGGCGCGACGGGCGCATCATCCAGCTGGTCGACGAGCGCGCCCGGGCCTGGCACGCGGGGGAGTCCAAGTGGGGGGCGGATACGGACGTCAATTCCGCCGCGCTGGGCATAGAGCTGGACAACAACGGACACGAACCTTTCGCCGAGGTCCAGATCGCCGCCTTGCTGCGCCTGTTGGCGGATATACAGGAGCGCTACCATATTCCGGCGGCGAATTTTATCGGCCACGCCGATGTCGCCCCAAGGCGCAAGACCGATCCCAGTCGCTATTTTCCGTGGAAGACGCTCGCGGAGCGCGGATTCGGGCTGTGGTGCGAGCCGCCTTTCGCGCCGCCGCCGCTGCCGTTCGACCTGGCGCTGGAACTGCGGGCTCTGGGCTACGACACCGAGAATGTCGCGGCGGCGCTGCGGGCATTCAAATTGCACTTCCTGCCCGATGAACCCTCGGCCGGGCTGGATGAGGGCGGGCGGGCGCTGCTTTACTGTTTGTACCTGAAAGCGGCTGGCTGAGAATCAAGTAGCGCGGGCTGCGCCGGAGGCCGTCACCAGGCGGCATCCAGCAACTGTCGCACTGTCGCGGGTGCGGCTATCTTGCGCGGATTGGTGTGTACCCAGCGATCGTGCATGGATTCCTCCGCGATGCGATCGAGCAGTTCCGCGCCGACGCCCACGTCGCGCAAGGTGCGCGGCAGGCCCAGTTCGTTGATCAGTTCGGCCAGTACGTCGGCTGCGGGCACGCCCGGCCGGTCCAGTGCCTCGCTCACCAGGTTCTGCCGTTCCGCGTTCACCGGGTGGTTGAAGCGCATCACGTGCGGCAGCATGACGCAGGAGGTGTAGCCGTGCGGCACGCCGGCGGTGCCGCCGAGCACGTGGCCGATGCCGTGGCTGGCGCCTTTTTCGACGCCGGCGCTGCTGCCGATAATCGACATCCATGAGCCGAGCTGGCAATCGAGCCTCGCCGGAAGGTCTTTCGGGTCCGCTTTCACCGCGCGCAGGCCCCGTCCGAGGAGGCGCAGGGCGTGGAACGAGGTGCCGTCGGAAAAAGGCTTGCTGCTGATCGAGCACAGATCCTCGACCGCATGATCCACCGCGCGGATTCCCGTCGACAGCCACAGCCATTGCGGGGTGTGCAGTGTCACCGCGGGATCGAGGATGACCGTGCGCGGTGCCGCCTGCGGGTGGACGAACATTTCCTTCACCTGGCGGACGCTATCGGTGCAGCCGGCCGTTGCGGAGAACTCGCCGGCCGACAGCGTGGTCGGAATGATGACCGAGGCGACCGAAGGTGCTTGGTAGCTCGGGCGGAGCATGCTGCCGTCGCCACGGACGGTGACGCGATAGGCGTCGAGCTCGGCCGGGTCGGTGATGCCGTTGCCAAGGCAGATGGCGACCATCTTGGCGGCGTCGGTGATCGATCCGCCGCCCACGCTGAGCAGCAGGTCGGCTCCGGCCGCGCGTGCCGCGTTCGCCGCTGCCACGACATTGATGCGCGGTGTGTGCGCGCCGATCTCGGCGTACACGCCCGCGTAGCGCCGGCCCAGCGCCTCGCGCACGCGCTCGAGGACGTCGGTGCTGCGCGCCAGTGTGCCGCTCGCCAGTACATAGACGCGTTGCTCGCCGGTCAGCTCGAGTTCGCGCGTGAGGGCCCGCGCAAAATCGGTGCCGTAGGCGATACGGCTGGTGGCAGGATAGCTGTAGATGCCGCTTTGCATCGCGTGTCCCTCTCAACGGCCTTCGAATTTGGGTTCGCGCTTCTCGGCAAACGCGAGCACCGCCTCGTGCTGGTCTTTGGTGTGCTGCGCCAGCGCCTGCATCGCGGAGGCCATTTCGAGCGCGGTCGCCAGGCTGGTTTGCTGCGAATCGCGCAGCAGTCGCTTGGTCAGGCGCAGCGAGTGCACCGGTTGCGCGGCAATGCGGCGCGCGAGCGCCGTGGCTTCCTCCAGCAGCTTGTCATCGTCGACCACTTTCGACACCAGGCCGATGCGCAGCGCCTCCTCGGCATCGACGAAATCGCCAGTGAAAGTCATCTCGCAGGCTTTGGACATGCCGATCGCGCGCGGCAGGAACCAGGCGCCGCCATCGCCCGACACCAGGCCGACGCGCAGGAAACTCTCGGCAAAGCTTGCGCTGCGTGCGGCGATGCGTATGTCGCACATCGAGGCCAGGTCGCAGCCGGCGCCGACTGCGGCGCCGTTGATTGCGGCGATAGAGGGCGCTTCCAGCCCATACATCGCCAGCGGGATGCGCTGTATGCCCTGCTGATAGCCGCGGCGTATCTCCGCCGGACTGCCGCCGAACAGACCGGTGCGGTCTTTCATGCGCTTGACGTTTCCGCCGGAGGAGAAGCCCTTGCCCGCGCCGGTCAGAATGACGCAGCCCACGGAGAGGTCGGCATTGATGCGCTCGGTGCATTCGACCAGCGCTTGCACGATGGCCGGGGAGATGGCGTTGCGCGTCGTCGGTTCGTTCAAAGTCAGGACGACGACGCCGCCGTCCTGTTCATATCTCACCGGGTGACTGTGGGTCATGGTTTGCTTGCCTGTATGGTTGGAGGTTAGATGGTTAGGCCGGCTGGCCGGATGAAGAATAGTGCTATGTCAGTCGCCAAGCAAGGCTTGGACGCCGCGGTGAATCGCATCGACGTAGCGTTGTTCATTGGCTATCAATCGGTCGCTCAGCCCGGCGAGGCCGATCACCAGCGGTTTGTCGTTCTGCTGCGTCGGTAGTGGCATCGCAATGGACCCGGCGCGTGGCGTGACATGGTTCAACGACATGGCATAGCCGCACGCCCGGTCTGTGGCGGCCTGTTCGAGCACCTGCGGTATTTCTAGCGGCGATTGCACGTCCAGGCTGGCATTGTGTTTTCGCGCAAGCTTGCGGATGGTGGCCTGGTCCATTTGGCTGAGGAGTGCGCGGCCGGTTCCGGAAACAAACAAGGGTCGCAAGGTTCCGATATGCAAATGCATGCGCAGGGTGTTGGTGCCTTGGATGACGCGGAGATATTGCGAATGCAGGCCGTTTTGCGCGGCCAGGACGACGGTCTCGCCGGTCTCGTCGTTAAGCTTGTGCATCAGACCCATGAGCTGGCCGTCTTTGAACAGAGTTTCCTGAATCCAGTCGCCCAAGAGCGCGACGCGGGCAGAAGGGAAATAGCTGCGTGCGCTCGCGTCGTAGTTCAGATAACCCAGCGCCACTAAGCTGCGCATCAGCACCGAGGTGCTCGAATGCGGCCAGCCATAATGTGCTGCCACCTCGGCAACCGAAGTGGCGCGCTTTACTTCGTCGAAGAACTCCAGGATGTGGAGAACGCGAGCGGCGGACTTGACCACGCTGTGTTCCATGACGAGCGTCACCGCTGCTGGCAGGGGTCTGCCGGGCTGGCCCCCGGGATTGCGGCGGCCGCTAGCCTGCTTGTGCTATTGCTGGGCACGATATTTCTAAGATGGCGGGTCAAAATACATACATATGATAATAATGCATAGGCGAATTTTACCTTGATCGCTTTGTGGCGTCTAGGATATATTTCCGGAGTCCGGACCAGTACCGTCTGCGAGGCCCAGGCAGGCGGACGCAAGCGATTCAAGGGGGAAGAGGATGCACGAATTCAGGTTTGAACCGATACAACTTCCGGCGTCGGCGGCGACTCTGCGCGACGAAGTTCGCGCGTTCATCGCGGAGGAGGTGGCCAAGGGGGCGTTCACGCCCAAGCGCAATTCCTGGTCATCTTTTGACGCGGCGTTCAGCCGCAAATGTGGCGAACGCGGCTATATCGGCATGAGATGGCCGAAACAGTACGGCGGCCACGAGCGCTCGGCGCTCGAGCGCTACGTCGTGACCGAGGAAATGCTTGCCGGGGGCGCACCGGTCGGTGCGCATTGGGTCGCCGATCGCCAGAGCGGCCACCAGATCCTGCGCTACGGCAGCGACCGGGCGAAGCAAACCATCCTGCCGAAAATTGCCGCCGGCGTGTGTTTTTTCAGCATTGGCATGAGCGAGCCCGATTCGGGTTCCGACCTCGCCGCAGCGCGCACCCGCGCGATCCAGGTCGAAGGCGGCTGGAAGATCAGCGGCACCAAAGTCTGGACCAGCAGCGCGCACAAGACCAACTACCTGATCGCGCTGGCGCGCAGCGCGCCGAAAGAGGAAGACCGGCACGCCGGCATGACGCAGTTCATTGTCGACCTGTCTCAGCCCGGCGTGACGGTGCGGCCGATCTACAATCTCTACGGCGGCCATGACTTCAACGAGGTCGTGTTCGACGAATATTTCGTGCCGGACGACATGGTTCTGGGCGGCGTAGGCATGGGATGGAAAATGGTGACGGGCGAACTGGCGTTCGAACGCTCCGGTCCGGATCGTTTTCTCAGCACCTACCAACTGTTGCTCGAATCCATCCGTGCGACCGGGACCGACCCTGACGCGCGCTCGGCCAACGAGATTGGCCGGTTTGTTGCCCATCTGGCGACCTTGCGCCGCATGTCGACCTCGGTGGCGGGCATGCTAGAGCGCGGCGCCCAGCCCATCGTCGAGGCGGCCCTGGTGAAAGACATAGGCACCGCATTCGAGCGCGAAATTCCAGAAACGTTTCGTCAGCTGATTCCGACCGAACCGACCCTGGGCGAGGGCGGGAGCTATCCGGAGCTGCTCGGCATGACCATCCTGCGCGCGCCGGGATTCACCATACGCGGGGGTACGCGCGAGATCCTGCGCGGCATGATTGCACGGGGGCTAGGACTGCGATGAGCGAAATACGCGACGATTTGCTGAAAACGGTCGACCGGATCTTTGACGAGCATTGCACCAAGCAGGTTCGGGAATCCGCCGAGGCGGGGGAGTGGCCGGGCACATTGTGGCAAGCGCTGGAGGATGTGGGCCTGCCGCGGGCCGCGCTGCCGGAAGAGGCCGGCGGTTCGGGCATCGAATTCGACGACGCGATGTTTGCGCTGCGGCGCAGCGCTTATCACGGTGCGCCGGTGCCCTTGGCGGAAACGATGCTCGCCGGGCGTCTCCTCGCCGCGGCGGGGATAGAGGTGCCGGAAGGGGCGCTGACGGTGGCCCCGGTTCGGGCGAGCGACCGGCTTGAGTTCGTGCACGCTGTTGCCGGAACCGCCGTGGTGGGCGCAGTGCATCGCGTGCCTTGGGGCAATCTGTGCGCGCGCGCTGCGGTGGTGGGAAAACTCGACGGCAAAGACGTCGTGGGGCTGGTATCGACCGCGGGCACCGCAGTGAGCGTGGACAAGAATCTGGCCGGCGAGCCCAGGGCGCTGCTCAGATTCGACCACGCGCAGTTGCTTGCGCTTGCGCCCCTCGACGGCGCGCTGGCGCGCCTCGAAACCGAGGGGGCGCTGTACCGCAGCGTGCAGATGGCCGGCGCGCTCGAGCGCATCCTGGAATTCGCGTTGCAGTACGCCAACGAGCGCGTGCAGTTCGGCCGCCCTATCGCCAAGTTTCAGGCGATACAGCACATGCTGGCGGTGCTGGCGGGACATGTGGCCGCGTCGAGCGCCGCCGCCGACGCCGCGGTCGAAGCATCCCGCCTCGCGCCGGACGAGTTCGCGGTTTCGGTGGCGAAGTCGCGCATCGGCGAAGCGGCCGGCAAGGGTGCGGAAATCGCGCATCAGGTGCACGGCGCGATGGGCTACACGCGCGAGCACAATCTTCATTACAGCACGCGCCGGCTGTGGTCGTGGCGGGACGAGTTCGGCAACGAAACCTATTGGCAAACGCGCCTCGGCCGCGCTGTCGCTGCGCAAGGCGCCGATGCGCTGTGGCCCATGCTGAGCCGGCTTTGAGCGGCAATTTGGTTCGTCCGCTACCGCGCCGCCTTATTCCCCGGTCGGTCTGAGATCCGGCACCAGCGTAGTGCCGACGGCGAAATGCGTCCGCTTGTCTTGTCGCAAAACTGAGGAGATGACATGAAACAAAGAATATGGGTTGCATTCCTTTCGCTGATGCTGGCAGCGCCGCTCGCACTGGGGCAGGCAAAGGACTTTCCGAACAAACCGGTCAAAGTGATCGTCCCGTATACGGCGGGAAGCGGATCCGATACTTCAGCCCGGTTTTTCGGTGAGAAACTGGCGGCACTACTCGGTCAGCCGTTCGTGGTCGAGAATAAGCCCGGCGCGAGCGGCGTGATTTCAGCCATGGCGGTCAAAACAGCGCCCGCGGATGGATACACGATCCTTCTGGCCAGCAACTCCCCGCTGTCGGTGAATGCGGTCACGATCAAGGATCTTCCGTACGATCCGCTCAAGGACCTGAAACCTCTGTCCGGCATGACCCGGGGCATGAACGCCTATGTCGTCGCGCCGAACTCAAAACTGATTACGCTGGC